>Ga0210244_100025_pt1 | contig 106829 bp, 66 predicted proteins | sample ChrtobMetaP3_0mM_FD_155473 | JGI IMG/M metagenome (GOLD analysis project Ga0210244, IMG submission 155473) | Chrysochromulina tobin associated microbial communities from unialgal haptophyte culture, Seattle, Washington, United States - P3_0mM | ecosystem: Host-associated > Algae > Haptophytes >...
GCATGTTGTCCGAGGAGCATGGGCTGGTGGCCCTCGAAGCCCCTACCGACCTGCAGCACGCTGCGGATGAGGAGCGAGTCGATTTCGTTAAGGCTGAGATCGAGAGACGCGCGGAGGCGTTGCGGGATGCGCTGGACTTGTACGACGACGAGATCTACTCGCCGGTGCCTTTGCTGGTACGCACCAAGCCCGTCGACGGCGTCGAGGTGATCGAGAGGCAACGCAAGGCGCTGATCACCAACTACCTGCCTCCGGTCGCCCTCGCGAGGAACAACTCAGTGCCTGGACTCGGTGTCTCTCACCAGGCTGAGGCCGACCCGGTGCAGTCGGCACGCGAATCGACTGGATTGCCCACGCCTGCACGATTTCCGAAGATTAACTCAGTGCCTGGACTCGGTATCTCTCACCAGGCTGAGGCCGACCCGGTGCAGACGGCACGCGAATCGACCGGATTGCCCACGCCGGCACGATTTCCGAAGCCAGAGGCACGCGTTCCGGCGCCCGAGCCTCTGGCTGAGGTGGCGGAAGACTCCGATTTTGATGACCCAACGAGCCCGAGTTGCTCACCACCGTCCTCGCCACCAGAGGCCGCCTCTCCACCAGCATCGGGCCTGCATCACAGGGTCACAAAGCACTGGAATGCATACTTGCGCTGGGAGTACGGGCTGGGCGGCTTCATGTTCTGGAAGGATCGGCTGCCGCCGCCACGCGCATCCGCCACCTACGATAGTCCGGAGGAGGAGGTCGACGACGCGTTCCGTACCCTATCTCAACGGGCGAGGCGGAAGGAGGAACTCAAGCAGCAGACGCTGTTCAAGCGTGCGCGCTACTCGTTCCGTCAACGGCAGAAGGCGAGCGAAACCGACCACGAACGTATGCCCTGCTGGAAGCAATACTTTGTCCTCTTTGTGGGCAGCTGCATTGTGGCCGCGTGCACCGTGGCGTCGATTACTCTCTTCGCTCTCACCCCTCCACTGCAACAGTACTCCGCCTTGGCTTCGTACTTCGGGTCGGTGCCTCTCTCATTTTTGTCGCACTTTGGCGTGCGCTACATTGTTCGCCAGCTGCGCAAGCACGCGGCGCTCTGGCGCGGTCGGTTCGTCGAGGGCCAGTTCCGCAAGGTGCGGGTGCAAGCTGCCGCTGCGTCCAAGCGCTGGACGTCCGAGGAGGACGAGGCTGCCAAAGGACCCAAGCCTAAAGTTTGGAAAGTACCCGACAGGAGGCTTGCAGTGGAGTCGGTCGACCCGTCGGCGACCGCGGAAAGCCCACCGGAGAAGTCAAAACGGCGTGGGGCGGCCTTCGCGGTCTTGCCTGCCGGCGCGGCCGAGAATGAAAAGCGCCCACCTCTCAGGCTCAATCGGATGGCGTCGGCGTACCTCGACAACTCGATGCTCGATCAGACGCAATCGCTCGCGGCTCGCAAGGGCGATGGCTTTGCTCAGATGGATCGCTCGTCGGAGACGATTGATGGGCGCCCGCGCATGACGCGCGTCATGAGCCGCGCCAACCTAATGATGGGTGCCCAGATCAGGCCCTTCTTCTCTACCTTCCTAGAGCAGAAGGATAAGGAGGAAGACGTGAACCCTAAGCCCAGATCCCCGATTGGGCCCGACTTTGACTTTGGGCCCGCGAACCGCGCTCCCTCCAAGGGCACCGCCGGCGTACGCGGGCGCAAGCTCGTGGCGCAGAAGGGCCACGGCGGCTCTCAGAAGCTCTCGGAAGAAGCCCTCATCTCAGGAGCCCGCCCCCTCCGCCGCCGAGGGTCCCTTGGGCCAGCCTCACCGCCTCAGGTGTCCTCGTCGGTGTCCTCGGCAGCGGGCACACCAACCTCGCCAAGCCAGCACCTTTAAGCCGTGGAGACGGAAGAGCACGAATGCGCGCCTGCCCCCCCCCATGAGAGAAGGAATACAACAGAGAGCTCTGACTGTTTCTCGCGACTTTAATTGACAATGCTTTGGAAGGAGCGCAAGCAGCCTGGAAGAGTGAGGCTTGACCGGCGAAACGCTGTTGAGTGAGAGTGCGCCCTGTGTGCTGGTACAGAGACCCCGACCTCACTCAAATATAACGGTTCGTCGGTTCCGGCGTTCACGCAAACATCTGTGTATACGTAAGTAAGTAAGTAAGTAAACAACGCCAACTGGCAGCGTACACGTGGCGAGGGGGTCTCCCCCAGGCATACTAAGCGTGTACGGTGTTCAACAACACGGGAGTTGAAGCTGATGAAAGCCACCAGTCAACCCACGGTTGCGGCTCGAGAGCTGGCGGGGTTACCTGTGTATAAGTGACGGGGTGCATATGCGCCGGGACGCGACGAACGTCATGCGACTAGCGAAATTGAGTCGCCCGAGTGAGCGAGTACTCAGTAATTGTGTTGACCGCGGGCGGTGCGGAGCCGTCCTTTGTACATTTGAGCATTGCATTTGAGACGGCTTTGGTTGAGCGAGAGATCGAAGCTCGGACTGAATGACTGACTGAGAGTGGTTCTTACCATGGGTTCTTACGCTCTTTTTCGGAATGTGACGTGAATATACGTGACCGGGTTAAGGGGAGCTCGGAAGCTTAACCGTGTGCACTGGGGCGAGCACGGGCAGAGAGACGGACGGACCGAGTGAACCTCCTGCTGAATCCCAAAATTCCTACCGGACATATTAACGCGCGCCTAGAGAAACGGCCAGCCTTTTCAGAGCCGACTTGTGTACGTATGAGGCTCGCTCACTGACGAGTTATGGAGCGCGGGGGGACCGCTATGAAACTAACTGCTGACTGAAAAGCTGTGGAATCCCTTTTTTCGAAGTTTTAGTTTTGGTGCCAAACTTTTCCATCGAAACTGTGCTCACGATTTCGGCGACGCGAAGGGCGACTACAACTTTCGGACGCGGAGTCCAGGCTGCGGCCGGCATGGACTCTCATGCGGGGGCGACGGGCACGCAATGGAAGGATGGGTCTGTGGGGTCGCCACTAAAGAAAGACAACGAATTGAGAATTGCGGCGCTGCGCGCTGAGCAAGCAGCGGTGCGGTCCATCGAGGCGGCAATGATTGCGCGGCTGGCGGGGGATGCAACCCGGGAGCTCACGGAAAGGGCCAAGGCGGTAATGGCGGCTTCCACTTTGGCCGCCCAGAAGGCTTCGGAAGCCGCCGATAAGGCCATCAAGGAAAAGGAAGAGGCGGAGAAGGCTGCCAAGGAAGCGGCGGCGGCAACGCTGCGCACCGCCGAGGCAAAAGACCTTGCAGAGGCGAGCGTGACCAAGCTCAAGAATGCAAAGAAGACGGTGGTGGAAGAGACGGCGCAGCTGGAGGCGGAGATGAAGGCTGCCAAGGCCGCGAACACCGCGGCGGAGAAAGAGAACGTTGTGCTGGCTGCCAAGGCGCGCGAGGCAATGACACAGGTCAAGTATGCGACGAGGACTCTGGAGAAGGCGCAGATGACCGTCCAACAGGCGCAAGCGGCGGTCCAGACGGCGGCGATGGCGCTCACAAAGGCTGAACAGCAAAGCGTGTTGCGACAGGAGGAGGCGGACATCATCGCCAAGGAAGTCGGGCCGCGGCAGGATGAGGAGGAGGAGCTCGCCGATGCCCTTGCGATGGCGGAGCGGACGGCAGCCGAGTACGCGGGCACTGGCTCCACGTGGGAGGTTCGCACGCAAGAGACGCTCAAGGAGCGACAGATCGAGCACGCCAGGGCCAAGAATGAGTTGGAAAAGGCCAAAAAGGGCGAGGAGAATGCCAACAATCTCGTGCAGAACGCCATCAAGGCCGTAGAGCAGGCAACGCGGACACACGAGTCTGCGGTCAAGCGGTTGGCGCAGGAGCAGCAGCTGTATGATGAGGCCAATGCGGCTATGCAGAAAGAAACGGTTATCTGTACCGCGGCGAGCGAACGCGCGGAGCAATCGCGAAAGGAGTGTGCGGACGCAATGGCGATGCAGGAGGCTATGTCTGAGAAGCTGAAGAACTTGAAGATCTCGGCCTCGGGGGCGGCGATGGCGAGCGCCGAGGAGGACCTGCGCCGCGCGATTGAAATGAAAGAGAATGCCGACCGTCACCAGGCGAAACTAGCGCAGCAGGCGCACTCTGCTACTGAAGCCATGGGGCGCGCACTGGCGGCCAAGGAGAGAGCCATTCAGGACATGGAGGCGAAGCAGCTCATTACGGCCAAGGCGCTGGAGAAGGAGCTGGAGGCTGATCAAAAAAAGAAGCTAGCCGATGGTTTTGTGGAGGACCTCGATGCCAAGGTCCATCTCCTCGCTCAGGCGGAGCTGAATGCTCGGGGGCTCACGATGTCGCCCCAAGAAATCAAGGAGGCAGCGGAGATGGCCAAGGAGCGCAAGGAAGCGGCGATACGCGACATCCGCCAGCTCACGAAGGTGTGCAACACGGACAAGATCACCCCGATCGATAAATGGCGCGCCTTTCTCAAGTGGAGTGAAAGCGGACAGCCCGGAGCCGAACATTGGAACGTCCGGCGTCTCTTCTACGCCCTTGATGGGAGTTTCCTCTCAGCCTTGGACGTCATGGTGAAGGATGTCGTCGGCCGCAAGCTCGATCGTGGCTCTGTGAACCCGAAGCTCTGTCGCTGCGAAGGCGAAGGGCTGGCGCAGGCATCGCAGGGGCAGACGGCATCCTTCAGCATCACAGCGTTCAGCACTCATGGTATCGCCTTCGGCATTGGCGGTGACGCTTTTACGGTTGGCATTCGCTACGCAGGTCTCGCGATGAGTGTGCGATCCAAGATTGTCGACAACGACGATGGCACGTACACGGTCTTGTTCAAGCCCACCTCTTCAGGCAAGTTACTCATCAATGTGTCATACAATGGCGAGAACTTTTCCGGCAGCCCCTTCGTGTGCACCGTGTCTTCCCCCACGCCGTGCGCCTCACAGTGCATCGTCAGCGGCGACGCGGTCAACCGCGTGGTCGCATACAAGCCAGAGAAGTTCTATATCAGCTTCCGCGACGCGCTCGGCCACGTGGCTCACGCAGGTGAGCTCGACGTGTGGGTACACCCCGTCGAGGGCGACAAAGCCGTCCCAGTCACTCAAAAAGTTAATCCACCGCAGGAAACGCTGAGCGAGGTCGGCAGGCTCATCGAGCCGCTTCACGAGTTCGAGTACCTTGTGGTCGGCACCAAGCCCCTCGACGTGACGCGTGCAAGGGATGCCAATAGCGAAAAGATCGGGAAACTTCTGCCTGGTCGGACTCTCAAGATCGTGCGCATCGAGCCTTTGGAAGATGGTGTCCTACGCGCGTGCATCGTCGTGGAGAAGGAAGAGCCGCGGCACGATGAGGACCCGGGCAGTTGGCGCTTGCTATGGCCGTCTCGGCAGGAATGGCGCACGCCCGACATTGGCCGAAGCTCGCGGAAGAAGATGGACGCGATTTCACAGGCGGCGAAGCAGCTAGCCATCGAGGAGGCGGCGGCGACGAAAATTGCGACTATTTTTCGTGGCCGCAAGGACCGCAGGTTTTTTGCTCACAAGGTCGCGGAGCGCGAGGCAGAGCGAAAGGCGGCAGCCAAGGCAGTGCAGGAGGCGGCGATGCGAGCGGCGCAGGAGGCCAAGAGAGCCAAGATGGCGGCGGCGAGTGATAGGGATCGCAAGATGGCGGAATCCGGAATCAGCAAGGCCTCAAAAGGGCGTCCAGCGCCGATGCAGGCCGAGTCTCCAGGAAAGGGAGTCGTGCCTCCCGAGGAGGACAAGAAGAAGGACAAGAAGAAGGACAAGAAGGATGAGCCTCAGACGGACACGAAGAGCGATAAAAGTAGCAAGAGCGAGAAGGATGAAAAAAGCGCGACGACTCTTCCTGATGCCGCCATAGCAATTGAGACAGACAAGGCGACCGACAAGGCAGTCGGAGAGCAGGCAGCTTCGGCCGCAGACCCGAAAGCCAAAAAGAAGGGTGATGGAAGTGGCACGCCACCCGCGTCCAAAAAGGGTAAGGGCAAGAAGGGCAAGGGTTTCAAGACACCCAAGCACGAGGATCCCGTGCCCGAGGGCCGTCCGCTTACCAAGCCCAAGCTCAATCTCCGTGATGACAAGAAGTTTGGGTGGGTCACGCTCGTCATCAAGGATGAACCGCTCGTCACCCGCCTGACGAAGCGCCTGCCCGCGCACGTGCGCCAGCAGTTTCTGACCAACTGGTCGCGGCGCGTGGCCATCGACTCGGAGCGCGAGCGCGAGCGAGCGCTTTTGAGAGATCGCGACGCGGAGGAGGGCACCGCCAAGGGGCGCGAGGAGGTGATGAACTGGGTGCCACCTTACCTTACCGGTGGGTTGCTCAGCGGCCGCGGATATTCTTCGCCGAGACTGTATAGCGTCCCGGAAGGCCCCGAGAAGGATCCCCAGATGGTCGGCTTTGCGTACGGCGGTGTGTACCCCGGCAGGCTGCACGCCCATGGCCAGCTCATCGAGACGCATGAGGTGCAATTTTCAGTCGGCGTCGCCGGCAACTACCTCCTGTACGTCAGCCTGCGCCAGCCGAACGGGCAGTCGTCGCCGCTCGACAACGTGCCGGGCTCACCCTTCTACCTGCATGTATCGCCTGGCCCTGCGCACCCACTATCCACAGGCATCCCGCCCAATGCCCTTCCGCTTCGCGGATTGAAGGATAAGAAGGAAGGCAGGTTTGTGTGCGAGTTCATGCTGATCACGAGCGACAAGATGGGCAACCGCTGCGTGTCCGGGGGCGCAGCGATGACGTGCGGATTTCTCGACGTGACAAACGCCGGGCTCGACGGCGCGGAGGAGTTGATGGATGACGTCACGACGCGCAACTCGAAGTGCACGGACAATGGAGACGGCACGTATCTGTGCAAGTGGGTCTCGGAAACGGCTGCAGAGCTCTACGTCTACGTCAAGCTGGACGGCTTGCACGTCCTCGGCTCACCAAACGTGCTCAGGTTTGGTGAGGCTAAAGAAGGCAAGGACTAGTCTGAGCACAGTGCCCGTGCGAGTTTGCGTATCCTGACAAGAGCGGAACGTGAGGCTCGATTGGTACTGCTGCTGAGAGGATTGACGCTGCATGGTTGTGTTGCCGAGGAGAGGGTTTGGCATGTACATGGGATTCGTGATGTGATTCATGCGGGATGTCCGCACATTGCTGACTCGTGCGCGAGACGGCACGCTCGGTGACTCTAATCTCTGATCTCGACTCTGCGTTCTGTTGTGCGTGTTCATATGAATATGAGAGACTGCGTTATGTACAGCTGAAGTATGCAAAATGCCGTCGAGAAAGACGGTAAGAGCGCAGTACTAAACAAGAGACCCTTTGTGACACGTTCGGCTCTACAAGATCAAGTGAAAGACGAGGGACCTCTTTATCGGCTTCTCCCTTTTCAAGTTTTCCGATACCGCGCGGCTGAGCGCAAGATCCTCAATCCATATCCAATTCCGTACGGCGGTACTCACGTACCGCACGTACCGCACGTCCGGCTGCGCGTCAGACCTGGCGCGAGTACTTTGAAGAGCCGCTCGCAACGTGGCAAAAGTGTCCAGAATAAACGAAATGTCTCGCCTACTCGCATTGGTCTACGTCATAGCACTTGTACGGCTTGATTTTGGTGAGCGGATTAATCCTAGATTGTTCGCCTCATATGCCGTATGGATCCGCTGCGTGCAAATGAAGGCTTCTGCTGATGACTGTCGGAACCACAGTCGGGCTCTTCATCCTCGCTTTCTTGATCGTACTCTTCCTCATCATTTTCGCTATCCACAACCACCTCGGCAGGCCTCTTGATGGACGCCTCCTTCTTCTGGCCCGCCCTTTTCTGGCCCGCAGCCTTCTCTCGGAGCGCGAGCTTCCGTGCCGTGGCTTGAGCGGCCTGCTTCCGCGCCGTTGCGAGGGCCGTCTCGGCCGCCGTCACCGCTTCCTTGCGAATGCGGCTCGATGACGGTGGATGGTTGTGAGCATCGTCGCCAGCATCATCATCCGAATCGTCATCATCGTCTTCTTGATTGTCCTCGTCCTCCTCGTCACCATCGCCTTCTTGATGGCTTCGGCTCTTCCCCTTGCTCTGAGTCTGCGGCGTTGTGTCAGCATCATCGCCAGCATCATCGTCTGAATCGTCATCATCGTCCTCTTGATTGTCCTCGTCCTCCTCGTCACCATCGCCTTCTTGATGGCTTCGGCTCTTCCCCTTGCTCTGAATCTGCGGCGCTGCCGTCGCCGCCTTCTTCTGAGCTGCCGCCCTTGAGGCCTCTGCCTTCTTGTCGGCCATCGCCTCGATCTTGGCCAACTTCTTCTCGGCCGCCGCCTTCTTCTGGCCCGCCTCCTTCTCAGCCGCTTCTTTCTCCGCTGCCTTCTTCTCGGCTGCCGCCTTCTTCTCGGCCATCTGTTTCTCCGCCTTGTTCTTGGCCTCCGCGGCCTCCTTCTCCGTTATCTTCGTCGCCTCAGCGACTTCCTTCTCCGCCTTCTTCACAGCCCCCTCTGCTGACGTCTGCACTGGCGTACCAGCTGCCTTCGGTTTCTCAGGCGGCCAGGCTTTAAATCCCGATGTCTTCCACGCCATGATTTGCCTGGGTACGTTCAGAACCTCGAGATCGGGAAGAAGCATCGAAAGGTCGGGCATCGACCTTAGCCCATAGCATCCATCTAGGTTGAGAGTCTTCAGGTTGGGGCAGCAAATCCCCAGCTCGGGAGGTAAACTCAAAAGGCCGGAGCAGATCTCGAGATCGAGCACATGTAACGAGGCACACCACGCAAAGAGGCCGTCGGGAAGTGCGGATAGCTGCTTCAAGCCATTCAAGCGGAGTGATTCCAGCGCCTTGCAGCCCGCCACATTCATGAGCGCCTCAGCTCTCAAAGCCGTGCAGCCACTCAAATCGAGGGCGCGCAGGCTGACGAGTTCTTCAAACTGTGAGGGAAGTGTCTTGAGCTGTCTGCACGAAGAGAGGTTGAGGGTATGCAGCGACCGGCACCGGCATAGGCGCTCCGGGAGCTCCGAGCCACCGTACCCTGTGAAGTTCAGCTCAAGCGTGTTAGGCTCGAAGTCGCTCGTCCTAATGTCCCACGCCTTCCGCCCTAGCCACTCCCAAGTTTCCATGTGGGGGGGCAGCTTCACACTCGACAGGTCAGTCAGACCAGAAAGGTCGGGCAACGCATAGAGCTTGGAGCAGTCCGCGAGGTTCAGGTCTTGCAAAGCTTTGAATCCCGAAGTCGCTCCAGGAAGGGCTTCTCCTCGTTCGCCTTTGCAACCTCTTCCATCATCTGCTGGAGCTTGTACTTCAGCGCCTCTACTTCCTCGGCACTCGTCTCAGCAGCGCTTCTCGTCTCGCCGGCCGTTCGCTGAACCAGTTGCAGTTGCCTTTCAAGCGCCGCCAGCTGCCTTTCAAGCGCCGCAGCCTTGGTCTCGCTCTTCCATGCCTTCTCTACTGCCTTGGACTGTTCCACCTTGGCTGCAGCCCACCCCGTGTTCGCCGTCTCAAGCTCGAGCTCGACTCTCCTCATCTTACTCTTAGCCTCTCCCACCGCTTTGAGCGCCACCACCGTCTTCTTCTCCTCAGCAGCAACAGCCATCGACAGAGAGCTGACCTTGTCCCGCAACTTTTGTGCCTCTTCAGTCGCAACACGCTCGGCCTCGCGCGCCTTGGCCGCTCTGGCCTCGGCCGCTGTCTTGGCTTGCAATGCAGCCTCAGTGGCTGCTCTTGACTCGATGGCGATGCCATCCTTCCGGTTCTCAAATTGGAGCCGCGCCTTGGTCTCCGCTTCGGCGACGAACCGAGCGAGCAACGCGCGGATCTCGGTGGGCATTGAGCCAAGATAGCCCGTGTCGCCGATCTCGACGAGTTTGCCGTCAACATTGCAGAGCATCACAAAGAGAGCCTTGACGAGTACTTCGATGCCAATGCGTTGCTCGAGATCATTGATGCGCTTCTGCGCCGCCTGTTCGACGGCAGCCACTCGATCGTGTGCGTCTCTCTCCACTGCGCGCACACGCTTCGCGAGTTCCTGCGCGATGAGTGTCGACAGCGAGACTTCCGAGGTGACGACCTTCGGTGCACCAGACCAGATCGACAAGACGTCACCACCGTTAAGCAGCGGAGACGGGGACGCGAACAATTCGTAGCGCACATGCACCATTTCGCGCTCCCAAGCAGCCGTCGTGCTCAGTGGGTGCCACGCTTCCTCATCGTGCCTCACCTCTACGCATCCCATTCTCACAGGCGCTGTCTTCCATTCGGGCTTCGCCTTAACTGCTCGTGGCGAGCTGCGGCCCGAATAGGTTAACTTCGGAGCAGGTCTGGCGCTGTGCGGTCTCTGAGGCGCCGAATGAGTGCCTTGTGGCCTCTGCGGTGTTGGGCGAACGGAGAGCGTGGAACTGTGTGGCGACAGCTCTGGCTGCGTGCCCAGCTGGCGTTCGATGCGCTCCAGCTGCTCTAGCATTTGTTGGTCGCTCCATCGCTGCATATCAACAGGCCAGCGATGGAGCGCTGCACTTTCGCCGAAGTGCCGGTCCTTGGCCGCGTCGACGGCGACGCGGTCGATCGTCATGTATGACGTACAGTTGGCTGTACAGAACGCACTTCGCGAGAGTCTGTTTCAGGCCGAGCGGAGAGGCGCCACTGCTGCTGCTGTTCAACGCGTGCTTACGCCAGCCCGCCGCCACGTAAATCAATTGTCGCATCGAGGATGTTCGAGGTAAACACGCGAAAGTAGGTGAAGTGCAACGACTTAAAGGTCCGCGTCGGCTTTTCGATCGAAAAAAACGGGTTTTCACGCTAGCGCCGCCAGTACTGTGTCGCCAGTAAGTAGACACACCGACAATGGAGGCCTTGCGCGTGGCCGCGACAAAAATGGCTCCGACGCCCGCGCTCTCGTGGCGCGAGGACGATCCCGTCGCCGACTGGACTATCAAACTTGGTACCCTGAAGGAGTATCGCGTGCACTCAGCTGTGGTTGGCTCTGGAGAACGCCGCAGCGACAAGATTCGTGGCTCCATCGTGGAGAAGAACGGCACTGCGCGCACCACAGACATCGCGACCCTGCTGCCCGACGCCGCTCGTGCGGCAATAATCTCGGATCCGCACGTGCAGGCCACGTTCGAGCTTATGCTCGATTGGCAGTACGGCCTCGTCGATGCGCTCGCTTTGCCCACATTTGACGGGAAGGTGATGCTCACAGGCGTTGCGGCGCAGCCGACGAGCGCGGTGGCGAGCGTGGCGATCGATCGTGATGGCACCCCGGCGGGCGCCGGCGCAGCAGCCGAGCCGGGCGGCGAGAGTGGCGAGTCGGTGCTGGGCTTCTTTCAAACTGCCCTCTTCGGTGCGGCACCCAACGCGACGCCGAGCAAGTCTGGCAGCACCGGCAATCTGCCCGCCGCGGCCGCCATGCCGTCGGTGGCCGCGCCCGCGGCACCCGCGGCCGCCTCGCGTGCTGCGAAGGTGATTGCACCGCAGGTGCCTCTGCTTTGGTCCCTGGCAGATTGCTTGCAGGTGCGTGGCCTCAAGACAGCGCTATTGTCGCTATTCGAAGATAGCCCTCTCGCGCCCAACTACGTGATGAACACCCCCGCTTACGAGCGCCTCAAGATGCTCGTGCGCGCGCTCGAGCTGCACTGCACGGAGGTCGTCGCAGCCCTCCGAGAGCAGTTGCTGCTCACGTCGCTGACAGAGGGACTCGCTGCACTCGCTGTCGCCGCGAGTGCGTGTGACCTCCATCGCTACGAACAGCTCTCGCGCTGCGGGCTGTTGCCGCCGGACGACCAGGCCCTCCTCGCCGTGCTCGACCAGTCGACGCTGCGCGTCGGCTCGGAGGGCTTGGTCTACGATCTGATTGCGCATCACATCACGGCGACCAAGGCGAATGACGCGGCCCAGCAGGCGTTATGGTCCACGTGCCGGTTCAGCTTCCTGGACGCCGAGCGGTGCGTCAAGCTCGCTGAGAACCCTAATGTACCACCTCGGTGGATCGCGCTCGCGCTCGCGACGCGGGGCGCGACCGCGCCAGTGCAGGCCGCCGCCGCCGCCGTGGGCACCCCTGCGCAGGCCGTGCGCCTGCAGCCGCGTGAGTTTTATGTGTGAGCCTGTGAGGGTAGGCGACTAGTAGGAGACTGTGCGATGGGGAAGCAGCCGTCGCATGCGAAGGCCATGCATATGTCAAACGAGCCGCGCAGTGATGATTGGGTGTCAGGGCGCGAGGTGCGAGGAGCATGACACGACAGGGAGCAAGGCTGCAGTGCACCGGAGGTGGGAGGTCGCCGTCGCCCGTCCGTGTAGACGGGTCGCAAGATGTCCCCGGGCTCTAGCCTCCACCACCGCGCGACAGCCCGCGTTGTGTGACAGGCGGGGCGCCCATGTGCCGTTGTGTACGCGTCTGGCGCGCGAGTGCGGCGTACCGGCGTTGAGAGAGGAGACCGCTATACCTATACGCTCGTCGTAGGCGCCGCATCCCACACAGGACACACCGCGAACCCGAACGAGCTAATTGAACTCACCCGACCAATCAAATCGCGGCACGGTTATCAGCGACGTGGTGCTCTCTGAAGGGAAGGTGCTGCGTCTCCCGCCGACGGCAGGGCGAGGAGCAAGAGTGGCCGCACAGTCGAAAGCCCATCTGAATTCTCTCCACACGAGGCTCAGTCTCAATCAGACCACGAGCCTGCTCTTCCAGTTCGCTATTCTGATTTAGGGTGAGAGCTTTGCGGCGACATCTCGGCCTCCTCGGCCACGTCGCCGCACCGCAAAGCAGGGAGCCCCGGGTCGAGCTCGCGATCTCCGGGTCGAGCTCGCGAGCTCGGGTCGAGCTCGGAGCCACCGTCGGCGCCCTCCTCGCACGCGCGAAATCCCTCCGCGAGCGCGCGACGGTCCAGGCGGTGCGCGATGACGACGAGGGCGCTGCTGCGCGCCTCCCGCGCCCCCCAAGGGCGCTCGAAGTGCCCCTGTACCTGGGCATGGATCCCATGTAGCACGAAACGCTCGTCGCGACCCGAGATGGCAAGCACACCCTTCATTCGGTATAAGTCGACATGGTGCGCCATTGTGAGGGCCTGCAGCCATGCCTGGAGCTTCGGGAGCACCAGCGGACGGGTGGCCTCGAGGCTTATGCATGCCACAGTCGCAGCGTGCAAAGGGTCTGTGACGCGTGTCGCTCTGCTGCTGCCGCTCTTGCCAATGCCGCCCGCGCCACCGCCGCCACTGCCGTTGCCGCCGTTGTCGTGGCCAGCTCGCTCGTGGCTCTGAGGCGGCGCAACGCTTTTGGCAAGCCACCCCGCCGAACCAAACGCATGGAGGCCGAAGATTTCCGAGAGGGGCACACGCGCCTGCGTGGCTCGCAGCATCGGAGCCGTCGTGTTCACCTCGCCGATCACCGAGCGCACCGCGGCTTCCTCTACGGCATCCACCAGGTCTGCTTCGTCCCGATGAGGGCCGAGTCAGCGGCAAGAAAGAGGCTATCAAGAGGCCATCTCCAGGACATCTCCTGATCATCTCCAGGCCATCACCTGTCTTATTGAGGATGACTCGATCAGCAAGCGCCAGCTGCTTCTCGACCTCGGCGCGCCGGCGTGCAAATCCAAAGGGACCCGAGGGTCGCAGGTGGCGCAGCACATGCTTGCAGTCGATGACACAGATGAGCGCGTCCAGATAGAAGCGCGAGCCCGCCATCTCCCGACGGTAGAGGATCTGGAGCATCGGTGATGGGTCGGCCATGCCCGTCGTCTCGATGACCACGCAGTCAAACGGCAGGCTGCCGCCCTCAAGACGACCCATCTCGAGCAGCTTGTCGAGCACGCGTTCGAGCTCCGAGCCTGGCGTCTCGCCCGAGCAGCAAATGCATCCATTCTTAAGCACAAGCACGCCCTCGGGCATGTGCGCTTGCCGCTCGCCGTCGATGAGGGCATGGTCGATCGAGATGGCGCCGAGCTCATTCTCGATGACCGCGATGCGCAGCCCGTGTTCGTTGGACGTCAGCATGCGGTTGACCAGCGTCGTTTTCCCACTGCCGAGGAAGCCCGTCACGATCGTAATTGGCACGTTACCTGCCGCAGCGGGTGGCTTGGCGCTGCCATCAGCCTGAGCCGCCGTGCGATTGCTGCCAGCCGGTACGGTCTCGCACAGCTCGAGCGACTTGCGTTCGATTCGCTCAAGGCGGCGGCGCTGCAAGAAGTGCACGAGTATCTGCGTGAGAACAAAGGAGCCGATGACCACGGCGGCGACCACCCAGGGATTCAACGCACCCTGGCCCATCGCCCTTGCAGGCCGTCGCAGGAATTCCTGACTTGCACGATCTCCCACACGCCAGATCGGCGCCTCAAAGGAAATGCGAGCCGTTCGGTGCGCGACGCCGATGCAACTAAGTCACATCATGAGAGACTGCAGACTCTTCACTCGTATATCGTATATCTGACTGAGAGATAGACTTAGAGAGAGGCACATCGTACTATGAACTATCCAATGATACTATCGGTCTATCGCAAACGTCTTAACTCAAAACAAGTTCAAGATCAAATTCAAGTTGAAGTTGAAGTGCGAGAGCACATTCGATAGGCTTCCGTTAGGTTGTCTGTTGTTTATGAAGAACTTGAACTTGAACTCAAAACCACAGCAAGAAACACTGTGTTACGTCTGATCAGAACTGAACTATAAAAGGCTGCCTAGTATGACTCTGGGCTAGCACTCCGCGATCGCGATGCCCATATATTGCAGGTGGTCGTCGATGCTCACCGCCTCGAATAACTGGTCTGCGCACGTGGGGTCCTCGCCGGAGCCGTCGCACACGGTGTAATTCTTCTGGTCCTCGGTGTACCAGACCTCGGTGGCGGTGTGGTGGAAGCCGAAGGCCTCGGGCGGCAGGTGGGGCACTATGTCGCGCCAGTGTGTCACGCGCCAACTCACTTGAGTTCCCGTCATGTAGAATTTCGCGAACTGGTCGTTGCCGACGCGTGGCTCGCCGTAAGTGTACACGCCGGCGATGGGGAAGCCAAGCGATTGCGAGGAGGCACCGAGCTCGACGGCGCAGAGAGCGGCGACGGCCGCGCCGAGCGAGTGGCCCGTGACGAAGATATTCGCGCTCGAGTTCGCTTCGTGCAGCCGCTGCACCTCTTTGACAACGTCGTCCTTGACCGAATTCCTGTGGCAACAGACGGTGCATATACACGCGCTGCTCAGTCCCGCGCAGCGCACGCGAGAACCTTCGCGCTGGGTTCAATGGCAGGGCTCGCACCAGGCCTTGTAGAAGCCCGTATGCACCCGGCACCCATCGCATTTTGGGTATGCATCGGTCTTCGTGATATCGATGTTGTCGATCCAATTCCGAATGTTATCGCTTCCGCGAAAAGAGACGACGATGTCGTTGCCAGGCGCCTGGCCCACGAAGCCTTGCATGCCGCCGCCGCTGACCACCTTGGAAACGACGAAGTCCTTGTCCGCTGCCCTGCATGGCGCGCAATCCCAGTACGAGATGTTGGCCGCGCTGCAATACGCCGCGTTGGAGAAGTGCGCAAACAGGAGGGCGCGGCTGGGGCTGTACGATCCGCTTCCGTCGGAACGGTATGGCTTGGCCTCGTTGAGGACTAACAAGCTTATTAAGGAGCTGGAAAGCACGAGCATTTCCTGCCGGCCCTATCTTACCGCGATTGGGGGCTTTCTTGTTAACAGTGAAACAGGACACAGTGAAGAGCTGCAACCGAATCTTAGACACGCTCTGGGGAGCGTTAAGCGGGTAAAGGTTAGAGCAACCGGTGATCTGCGAGCCCACCCGCTCGAAGTGGTGGGGCACAGGCCGGCGCTCCCCGCGTGTCGAAGACTACCTTCATTCATTAAGTACCCGTAATTCACACCTACCTTAAAAGGCTTGACTTCACACCTTCTTTCTTCCTCCTTAGAGAGTGCCTGCATAGCCTGCAGTGTGGCCGGCCCTTCGTAGCTCAATTGTTGGGCGCTGCCGCCAAAGGAATATGGCCACCGTCTCTGTTGAGGATCTGCATCTGGCGAACGAGATCTTGCGCCACCACTCGAGCCCGCAAATCCTGCACCTGCTCGATGGCATCTCGTTCAAAAACACCGTGGGAGCCGGGACACACCGACGAGTTAACACTTACGACACTCCGATCCGGGGGAGTTTCCGGATTCCGGTACTGCTACTAGTGAACTAGAGTCATTCGTCCCCCTCGCAAGCTGTGCGGGCACGGCATCGGTAGTCACTCGACCGTCGTACGGTCGCCCGGGATACAGGCAAAGTTAATAAATCGCCATCTCGGCAAGACTCACGACCACCTGTCCCGTGGAGACACAAAGTGGAGGGCGCAGACATACGCCGCAAACGGATGTTGATGACCAAACACAGGCTCGCGGGTGCGGGAGTTCCCAGGTAAGTGACCGCCATGAGATGGGTCACTCAGCCTGCCCGCGATAAGGTATGGAAGTTGGCCTGCTGCGGCAGCGCCCCGGCCCTTCTCCATGCGCATGCCGCCCGAGCCGGATGCGAACGTCACACCCTCCGCACGTGGCACCGCCCATGCGCTACTCTCGCTTTGCTTCACGCTTTTCCGCCCCAGAAGGAGGTAGCTGAGGTAGAGAGTATGTGCTGGATGTAAATACAGATCCTTCATCCAGATCAGTCGCGTTGTCTGCTGTCGCATTGCCGTCCCGGGTTGTGAGCGCTGCTGCTGGGATACCACCGGCGCTGACAAATTGCGTGGGAGTCGCGCTGACGACCGTCACCAGCTTCGTAACATCCAGAACAGTAGCCACCTTCGGCTTCGCGCCGCTCTCGAGGTCCGCCTTTGGCTGCTCACGATTTGTAGATCCGGAAATGGTTGTGCAATTCGATAAGTGGTTGAGATTGAGGTAACGGTCGACTTTCTTGAACATGCTGCCATAGATGGTGGAGAGGCCGAGCGCCATGATGAACGTGCCGGGGAGCCAGTTACCGATCGATGACGGCACGATATTGTTCCAGATGACGTCGAACTCCATCGCGTTGTTCGTGCCGTACAGCGCGGCGTTTCCGTACGTGTCGTACGCGCCAGTTTCCTTCGCGACGATGACGCCGCAGGGGAACGTGAAGGCGTTGGCTGGGTAGTGCTCGAAGCCGCAAGCGATGAAGGCCGAGATGCACATGTAGACGGAGATGAACTTGCCTAGAAAGTCGTCACTCATCGATGCTAAGTAGACAGCCATGCAGACGAGCCAGTTGCAGCCGATGCCGCGGGCGACAACCTTGCTCCAGCCCAGGCTGATCTTTCTCTGCGTGATGCTCAGGAACAATTTTCCGGCGGCGGTTGCGACTGGGACATTGGCCGGGCCCGTCTCGACCAGTAGGCCGCACCAGTGCACGAGGAGCGCGAACAGGATGCCTCCGATCATGTTGCCGCACCATGCAAGTCCGATGACTCGGAATACGTTCACAAGAGTCGCCTTGCCCTCGAGCCATGCCGCCGGGGTGGTAAATGTGGCGCCCGTGAAGAGCAGGCCGCCAGTCACGGTGATGATGACGAGGTTGATCGGGAACAGAATCGCGATTATGAAGCTCCGAAGGGATGGGTTATCGATTGCGAGTTGGTTTGCACCGCCTGCAACCGTGACCGACAGAAGGCCACCCATGCCGATATAGCAGCCAGCCAACTGAGATCACCACACACGAAAACGCAGGGATGAGTGCCGAGATGTGGGATCGCGGTGCGCAGAGCTGGCCGAAGGCGCGCACGGTCTCAACGGATAGCGAAAGAGAAACGCAAGGCAATCGCGTGTGAGAGGTGCGGATTCGAGAGTGGGCGGGCTCACGGTTGACTGCAACACCAGGACCCATGAGGGAGCTTTGCAGAGCGAAGCGCCTCTCTCGGCGCAGAGGTGGTACGCTTCGGGTGCAGTCTTCATGCAGCTTGGCGAAGCGATGCGGGCACGAGGAGGAAAATGCGGCGCGGGGTGCAGACCGTTCCAGTGTGGTGCCGAGAAGCCGAAGGCAAAAAAAGATTCTCTTTTTCGTTTCGTCGGCTGCTTGGCAGTCGATCGCAGGCACTCCGATTGTCGACGTCGATCACGTCTCTGCGCGACGGCGCGTGACGTCGGGGCTCACGGAAAAGCGCGCTGTGAGGTGTGAGCCCGGTGGGTGACGGGTCGCGTCGTCTAATAGCTATTTATGTATAATTGGACGTTTGACTTGAATTCAGAATTGCATCTGTTTGAATTGACCACCGGATTCCACCCCGGGGAGCGATCCTGCCCTCCACGTTCAGGTCGCCCCCAATGGGACCACGCCTCAATACATGTACCCCAATGGGTCGAGCCCCAATAGAACATGTATGCGGCTGGTCTTATGCGGCTCCGGCTGGTATGCGGCTGACCAGCCCCGAGAGTCTTGACCAATACAAGAACCTGAGGGCCCAATAACGAGGGCCCAATAACGAGGCCCCAATAGCCCCGCATTCGAGAGCCGCCCACCGGCGCATGCACCCCTCACACGCATCCAAATCTCGCCATGGAGCAGCGCAGCACCTCAAAGTTGGCACCACCACTGGTGCGATCTCACATGGCACAACGCACCCACTTTTGCCCAGTGCTCACAGAGCGGCGGCGCCTGGAACTGCGCCGATCACCGCTCGAGCGGGTTCACGCGCATGCATCAGGGCCGGCAGCGAGCGGCGTGCACACTGCTGAAGGGTCGGAAGCCCGCTCAGAAACGCGAGCGCGATGACGCCGCGGTCGCCGGCCGCGGCTTCTGCGGAATCCCGGCTTTCCAGGGAGCAGACGCACCGTGCCGAGTGAAGTCTACCAAACTGTCAAAGGAGTTTCCAGAAAGGGTGGAGGATGACGAGAAGCCAAACTCGCCACGACTCGTCCGCCCGAACGAATGCGCGACTGAGCCTGCACGGGCGTCCTTGACGTTCAGGGAAGCCAGGCCCGTTGCCATGTGTTCGATCCGCAGTGCTCGCCTGCGCTCCACCCAAGCGTCGGCTGCAAAGGGCTGCGATCGGCGCTGGTAAGGGACCAGTCCAAGCGGCGACGTCGGAGTGCCATGCTGATCAGTCGAAGATCCCCAACAATTTTGTGGTCGGGAAGCTGCGCGGGTCGGTGGCTGGCGCCACTCCAGGATGCGATCGCTCGAAAACGTCGGGGGCGGGCAGGCCATCCAAGGCGTTGAGTGCTTCACCATCCAAGGCGCTGACTTCGATTTTCGCAGAAAATCGCCCGGCGGCGACATCATGCTAACGCGCGCGGCGGCGGCGTCGGCGCTTTCGCTCCGCCGTCGTGTGAAATCTTAGAAAAAAAAACCGTTCCTGATTTATGAAGTTGATGGAGGTTCATATCCATCGTGTGACGTGTGGTGTCGTGGCGTGGTGCGTGCTGCGTGGTTGTGCGCTGCGCGTGTGCGTCGGTGAGTCGGTAGCTCGGTACGGTTCTGAGAGTCGTTTGAGTGTCGGATTTCGTGCAAGATTCCGTGTGTCTGTCGCGTGTGTCCCGGCTCCCCCCGGTGTTTTTAACCGGGACGGATATGGACGGATATGTTTGTTGAGTCGCCCCCACGCGGTGTAGGCCGAGGCGCCGAGCGCACAAATTGGCCGAGCGGCTACCGAGGTCCGAGCGGCCACATGCAAACATGCGGCCAATTGCGAGCGGCCGAGGAAAGGCCGGATGCCCCGCTTTGCGCGTCGCGTGTGTCCGTGAGAAGGACCGGCGCCGGTCTTTTCGTCCGTGACCGTGTGTGAACCGTGTTGGGAACGGTCCAGTGAAAATCTTGTTTGTTTTGAGATCTTTTGAACACAGACTCAGGTGACGAAATCGGAAATCCTTCGACTCCTTTTTCACGGTGTGCATTCGCCCGCCCGTGGATGGCGCACGTGCAGGTGCCTCCGAAAGAGTTGAGCGGTGAGATTGGGAGTGGTGGGGAGTTTGGGAGCGGGCCGTCAGCACCACCCTCGCTGCCGCCGCTGTCGCCAGAGTCGCCCCGGTGCTCACTGCTCGGCGGCGATATCGGAGTACTTGTGCAAGTCATCCTGGGGCTTGCTTTTGTTTTCGCTCTCTTCTTCAAGCGATGGCGCGAGAAGCCGCGGCGTCCAATGCTCGTATGGGCATTCGATGCTTCCAAACAGGGCGTCTCGGGCTTCTTGCAGCATTTCATCAACGTGGGCATCGGAGTCGTGTTCGCTGAGGAGGGTCAGGCGAGTGAGTGCTCATGGTACTTTGTGAGCTTCGTCATCTCCGTGGCGTTCGGCATCGTGTTCCTGGCGGCGTTTGTGTGGGCGTACCGGAAGATCGTCGAGCGATACAAGCTCACGCTGCTGAAAACCGGCGAGTACGGGAACCCGCCCAGATGGAAAGCCTTCTTTGCGCAGATGTCAATCTGGTGCGTCGTCGCGTGCCTCGAGAAGGCTCTCACCGCGGTCGTGGTGATCTACCCCTTCAGGAAGCACCTGGATGCCCTCGCGATCTTGATCGAGCAACCTGTGCCAAAGACCCGCGCGGGAGCCGACATGGAGCTCATCTTCGTCATGGTCGCGGCGCCAACGTTCCTGAATGTCGGTTTCGCCCTTATCATAGACAATCTGATCATGCGGCGCAGCCACGGCATGCGCTTCCGGCAATTCAAGGAGCTGCCATCGCCCAATCAATTGCCAGGCGGCCGCCTATCCGACCTCCCTGAACACGAGATGTCACACGCCTTCATGACCTCCGACTCCATGGTGCCTTCGCCGGTGATGCTCTCGAACGGAGTGCCTGTAGAATACACTGGTGGAGTGCAGCCGCTCGTCAGTACCCCTCTTTCGAGGAGCTGGGTGTGAGATGAAGAGGCGGCGGCCCTGGGCGGGACACTCATACCCTTTGTGGAGGGCACAGTGGGCGCTCTGTGGAGGAGGAATGGTGTGGCACGAATGGTGCAGATCTCTGGAGGCGCAACCGTGCAACGACCAACGTGCGGTGCAAGACCCTGGAGCTGAGCTGGAGTTGCCAGGCGTCGCACGGCGTGTGCGTAAAGGTGCACCGTTTGCACTGCTGACTGATTGACAGATCGTTGTCATAGTTGTACGGTAAGGTCGAGTACTCGACTGTCATCGCACCTCGTCGGTGCCGCGCTGCGCGCCTGCCGGGACCCGGGTAAACCGGCGTACCGGGACCTCTCGGAACGCGATGCAATCGCCTCGCGGGTCCGGTCCGATCGTCAAAAATATCACGAAAATGACGAATGAGAATTCGATAGTTACGTGAATGCATAATGGATATTGCGCCCGGGCCAAATTGGGAGAGTTCCCGGAATTCGAAAGGTGCGAGCGTCGCCACTACTCGACTGTATCTGCTATCTCCGATCTTGCCCACTGCTTAGAGCTTTACAACCTCTGCACCTGCAGCATCTCTCGAAACCATCGCACCTGCTCCTCCGGATCGTCACTTGCGGCGGCCGCGCGCTCGGCGAGCCGGAGAAGCGGGCGCACGCCAATGCGGGCCGGCACGCGCGCGTCGTCGGCGCACGCCTGGCTGAAGCCCTCGAGCGCGCGTGGCGTGACGAGCTGCGCGAGGGCCGGTGAGCTCTGCATCGCGTCCAGAGCCTCGGCGGACGAGGTGAGCAACGGCACGGTCGCCGTCGCGTCGAAGAGATGGGCGAGTGCTGCCGCGGCCGCTGGCGATGAGGCGGTCGCGAGGACGAGCAGGGCAGGTGGACGCTCGTCCGAGCCCTGCTCGAACGGCTCCCTCAGCAAGCTGCGCAGGAGGCCGACGAGCGTTGGCGAGAGAGGTGAGGCTGCTGCCAGCGGTGGAGGAGGAGGCGACTGTGGCGAACCAAGCCCTACCGGCACGACGCCACCGACGACTACGGGCTCGGGCTTCGGTACGGGCTCTGGCTGCGCACTGGACTGCACTCGGCGGCTGAGGGGAACCCAATTGGCGTCGCTGGGCATAACGCTGGGCTGCACTCGGCGGCTGAGCGCCGGTGGCACCGGGTCGAGCGCTGCGCCTCTGCGCGGGGCTGGGCCCAGAGGTGCGCCACGGCCGAGCACAGGTTGACCGAGGGCGCCGGCACCACCGACAGAAAACGAGGAGGGAGGGTAGTAGGCGGATGAGGAGGCAGTGGGCCTAGGTGGAATAGGGTCACCAGGCTTCCAGCTGAGCCTACTGCCCGCGCCGACGGTGCCGACACCTGAGGCGACACCTGAGGCGACACCGGAGGCGACACCTGAGGCGACACCTGAGGCGACACCTGAGGGCCTTAGCATGGGCGCCGATGTAGGCACCGTTGCAGGCGGCGGCGGCGGCGGCGGCGGCGGCGGCGGCAGCGGCAGCGGCGATTGGGGGGGGATCATCGCCACACCGGGGGCGGCGAGTAGCAAGTCAAGATCGTCGAGGATCAACAAGCTGCGGCGCATCGCGCGCGCCTCGGCCCACTGCTCGTGAAGCGCCCGGCAGCGAGCGTCCTCGCTCGTGCCGCTATCTCGGAGCATCTCTGCCACGCTGACGAAGCGCACGTAGTCGAGCTCGCCGAGGGGCGCGCCCTGGCAGCCAGCCCAGGCGGCCAGCGCGCTTGCGTCCTCGGCGGAGCTCGGACCGGCCGGTGCGAGAAGCATCGAGAACCGGACCGCCATGGAGGAGGCCGCTCCTCGTTTGGCAGGTGACGAACCTTCGAGCAGTTGACAGAGCTGCTGCCGCACGGCAGCATGGGCGGCACATCCGACCCCATGCGGCATGAAACGGTGCGCCATCGCCTCGTCACGCCGCCCTCGTGCCGGCCGCACCTCCAATATGGCTGCCTCAAAGTCCGCACGGCGCACCATCACACCGGCCGCTCCTGCCGCTCCTGCCGCACCTGCCGCTCCTACCGTTCCCGCCGCGACTCCCTTGGCTCCCTCGGCCGCGGCGGCAAGGGCGGCGCGCCCGAGTGCGAAAGACGCGGCGGAGCGAACGAGCCCAGCGAGCTCCGCCCCTGAGAAGAACTCAGTCAGTTCCGGCAGCGACGGGCCCGGAAGCTCGTCGAGCGAGCACGTAGCATCCGCAGCGTCGATGAAGCACATGGCATCTTCGGCGAGTGCGCCGTGGCTGCGCATCGCGCGCGTGTGGATGCGCAGAATGTCGCGTCGGCCAGCGAGATCGGGCAGCCCTACCTCGAGCTTCACCTCGAATCTCCCAGGTCGGAGCAGCGCCTCATCAAGGAGCTCTGGACGGTTCGTCAACCCAATCACGAGCACATTCGATGCCTCGACGACGCCATCCATCTTGGCGAGCAGTTGGTTGACCACTGAGTCGCGCACGCCGCTCGTGTCGCCCACCGCCGCGCCGCGCTTTCGTGCGATCGCGTCCATCTCATCCAAGATGATCACGTGCAACGCCGACGCGTCGCCCGCCGCTTGCCACTCCGCCTCCGCCGGGGCAAAGAGTTCACGCACCTTCTTCTCGGCCTCGCCGACGAACTTATCGAGGATCTCGGGGCCGTTGACCACCTGAGGGGCACTCAGAGGTCATCCGAGGTCATCCGAGGTCATCCGAGGTCATCCGAGGTCATCCGAGGTCATCCGAGGTCATCAGAGGTCATCAGAGGTCATCAGAGGTCATTAGAGGGCCGTTGACCACCTGAGGTTCCCGCGCGCCGAGAGAACGTGCGAGCTCGCGCGCGAGCAGCGTCTTTCCACAGCCGGGTGGCCCCGAGAGGAGGATACCTCGCACGTGGGAGATGCCGAGCATGCGTGCGGCCGTTGGGTCGGCACGCGAGGACAGGACGCGCCTGACGATGGCCTCAAGTTGAGCTTCCAGCCCCCCCACAGAGGACGCGAGAGAGGCGGAGAGTGCTGCCTTGGTCTGCGCTGCCGCACGTGAGGCCGCCACCGCGCTCGCTGCCGCCGCCGCACTCGCCGCCGCCGCTGCGCTCGCCGCCGCCGCCGTCCCCGGGCGCTCGTCGGCAGCAGCCTCAGCCGATGCCTCAGCCCGTGCGACGGCCGCCGGTGCTGGCTCCGGCGGCGGCGGCGGCGGCGGCGGCGGTGGAACCTCTCTCTTGAAGGCGGCGAGCAGCGCCGGATCAGCCTCGGCCAGCGATGGGATGCCCGACGCCACTGTCGATGGTTGGGTGGGATGGCGCATGACTACTTCGAGAATGGCAGCCGTGGACGAGACCGCTTCGTATCGCTGTGTTGGGCCCCCGAGCTGCAGGAAAGCCCGCCCCTTGGCTCCCTTGGCAGCTCCCTGCAGCTCCTTGGCCACGCCGATCAGCTCGCCCGACGGCCGCAGCTTGGCCACCTTCACCAGCCCGAGGAGCGGTTTGATGAGCGAGAGGACACCATCAGAATACTTAACCGTGCATGAGCGCTCCGAATCAGAAGTGCCCACGGGCGACGCGAAGAGACGCAGCAGGACGTCGTAGTCGATGCCCCCTGCCACGCGGAGCGTCGCGCTCGGCTTCTCGCCGCCCGCCACCTCCCACAGCCGTGGCCACACGCCGTCCTCGGAGGCGACCAGCCGAAGGCTGTTCAACTCGTCTCGCACGGCATCGAACAGGTCGGTGTCGGCCCATGTGCCCCACTCGGGTCGGCCGGAACCACTCGACTCCCCGCCCTTGCCCGTCGACTCGCGCACCAAGCGTGCCGTGGCTGTGACCAGCGGCCCGAGCGTGGCATGCGATGTGCTCGGATCCGACGGAACCTGTAGAGCATCACCATCTGTTGGCGCGGACATTGCCGGAGCGGCAGTGCGCATGCTTGGGAAGAGCCGTAGCCGTACTCGTAGCGGCTGAGGTGCCGGCAGCCGGTGTCGCTGCATCGGCTGCGTCAGTGCTGCCGCCGCCGCCGTGATCAGCGTCAGGACGTACAAAAGCATTTTTTTTCTAGACCGGTAAATCTCAGGCGTTCTCCGTCTCGTCAGTCTCGTTTCACTCGCCGTCGGCTTCGCTCGTCGAAGCCCCGTCCACGGTACTGCTTTGATCGCCAGCGCCGCCCGCGCGCTCGTCGCCGCCGAAGTGCTCGAAATGGTCCTGCAGATGCGCTCTCAGCTTGCGAATCGACGGCTCGCAGGCTGGGAGCCGTGCCAGGCGGTTGGGCGGCGTTTCGTCCACGCCGCCGCTCCCGCCGCCAGCGTCCAGGATCTGGCCGAGCAGCGCCTCTGCAAGCTCGTCGCCCTCGTGTGCGTCAAAGGAGGCGGTAGCCGCCGCGCTCGCCTCGAGAACGAGCTCCACGGCTCGCTCGACGAGCGCCGCACGCTGAGCGGTGACCATCGTAGGCGCGTCGTTCGCATAGCGCACGAGTGCGCTCGCTTGCTCATAGCAAGCCGTGGCGTACGCCATGTTGCGATCGCCACGCTGGATGCGCTGAATCTCTCGCACACGGTCGAGCGCGGCGATCGCAAGCTGCGCTCGCCGAGAGGCCATCAGCACCTCGGCGCGCGCGTGCAAGCAGGGCAGCAGCTTGGCGCTCGTCTGGCCATGGCAGCGTTTGATCGCTTCTTCCACGTCGTCCAAAGCACCAAGCGCAGCCTCGTGCTCGCCCATCAACGACTGTGCGGCAGCCGCGAGGAGCAGTGCGCTCATTCGGGGCATGGCGTCTCGACCAATCTGTTCGAAGGCCAGGCTTGCTGCAGCTGTTGACGACGCGAGAGATGCAGCGTACTGCTTCTTCGCGAGCAACGCTTGCGAGGTTCGAAGTTGTTTCCACACCTTCCATCTCGAGAGAGGTGCGTTGCGAAGCCACAGGAAGGCGAGAGAGCATGTGACGAGGATGACAGCGGAGCATGCGATGACCGAGACGATCACGCGGAGTTGCTGCGGACCGCTATTGAACAGTGAAGCTCCATCCGAGACAGGAGGAAGCCAGCCAACGAAGAGGTCCGACCGCGCCACCATGGGATTGGGACTTTCATTTCACGTCGGGATAACCCACGCTTATCTCCATCTCCAAGCACTTTAGAGGGGGTAGTTTGATGGCGGCCGTGTGTTCACAGCCAAATTCGCGCTTCCCTCCCGCTCCCTCTCGCAGCACCGTGCTCGCCCTACGACACTCCGTCGATGGCCACCGAAGACGACGTCCTCCGCATTCTGATCGCCTCCGACACACATCTCGGGTATGGCGAAAAGGACCCCATCCGCGGCGACGACTCCTTTGTGACGTTCGCCGAGGTCTTCGAGATCGCGAATCGCGAGCAAGTGGACATGGTGCTGCTCGCAGGCGACCTCTTCCACGACAACAAGCCCTCGCGCCGCACGATGCACAAGTGCATGGAGATCCTGCGTGACCACTGTCTCGGGAGCCGGAAGGTGCAGATTGAGGTCGTGTCCGACCAGCAGGCCAACTTCCATGGCAAGTACCAGACGGTGAACTTCGAAGACCCGAACTACAACGTGCAGCTGCCCGTCTTCTCCATCCATGGCAACCACGACGACCCGGCCGGCGACGGCGGCCTTGCCGCGCTCGACATTCTCTCGACGGCTAACCTGATCAACTACTTTGGGCGCGCGGGCAACTTTGAGAAGATCGCGCTCGCGCCGGTGCTGATCCGCAAAGGTGCGACGAAGCTCGCGCTGTACGGCATCGGCCACGTGCGCGACGAGCGGCTCGCGCGCTGCTTCGAGCGCAAGGACGTCAAGGTGGCGCGTCCGGTCGAGCAGCGCGACGAGTGGTTCTCCATCCTGGCGCTGCACCAGAACAGGCTGCCACGTGGCGCCGGCGTGAATGCCAAGGGGTACATCCGCGAGGCACAGCTGCCCAGCTGCATCGACCTCGTCGTCTGGGGCCACGAGCACGAGTGCTGCATTGGCGGCGGCATGGGCGCGCTCCCGTCGAGCGTCGAGCATGAGTTTGTGGTACTGCAGCCGGGCTCGACGACCGCGACGGCGCTCGTCGAGGGCGAGGCGAAGGCTAAGCACGTGGCGCTCGTCTCCATCAAGCGAGACACGTGGCAGATGCGCCCGGTGCCGCTCACCACCGTGCGCCCGTTGGTGATCCGGGAGGTCGTGCTTCGAGCGCACGAGGAGGAATGCGATCTGCACTCCGAGGAAGGTCTGACTACCTTTCTCGCCGATCAGGTGTGCGATGCTGCTACACCTCGTCCTAGCCCTCGCTATTTACCCTCACCCTAACCCTAACCTCACCCTACCCTAACCTCACCCTAACCTCACCCTAGCCCTTGACCTCACCCTAGCCCATCCTGACCTTGCACCCGAGCCACCTTCCTCGCCGACCAGGTGGAGGCGATGCTAGCAGAGCTGTACACGACTGTGGGCGCGCCCGCCGAGGCGGCCGCGGCCGCCGCCGAGGCCGCCGCCCACGCTGCCGCCGAAGCCGCCGCCGCTGCCGCCGCCGACCTAGCCGACACGGCGCTCGCCGCCTATGCGGCCGCCCAGGCGGCGGCGGCGCCCGACGCGGCGACACTCCGGCGCGCGCGCGAACTCCGCGACCGAGCGCGTCAACCGCTCGTACGACTCAAGGTGGGTCGATCTCCTCTCGGCCGGCGCCAGCCCAGCATGCAAGCGCTCACCACGGCGCCCAGCATGCAAGCGCTCACCACGGCGTATCGCGCTTCTCCTCACAGGTGGACTATGGGGGCTTCAGCACGTGCAACCCGCAAAAGTTCGGGCAGCGCTTCGTCGGGCGAGTCGCCAACCCGGGCGAGATCCTTCTCTTCCAACGGACCAAGGTGAAGCGGCGCGAGGAGAAGGAGGCGCGCGAGGACGCAGCGAAGCGCGCCAAGGCGGGCGCCGGCGCGGCCGGCAGCAGTACGAGCGGAGTGCACGATGACTGGGGGGCCGAGGACGCGGCGGCGGAGCTGCAGGAGCTCGTTGCGGAATTCCTCTCGGGCGGCAAGGAGTCGCTTCGGGTGCTGCCCACGCACGACCTGAACGCGGCGGTGTTCACCGACTTTGTCGGCAAGGACAATAAGAGCGCAATCCGCAACCACGTCGAGGCGATGCTCAAGCGCACGCAGGCTTACCTGATGCAGGAGGCCTCCCGTGCGGATCTGGAGGAGGCCGAGATCTCACGTGATGACCGGCAGCACAAGCCTCTCGAGGCTCAGGAGATCGAGAGGTCGCTCCAAGGCTACCTTCGAGAGCACGAGCAGCAGCAGCGGCGGCAGCAGCAGTGGCAGCTGCCGCAGCAGCGCGGCGGCGGCGGCGGCGGCGGCGGCGGCGGCGGCGGCGGCGGCGGCGGCGCTTCTAGCGGAGATGCTAGCGGAGGAGGTGGGGTAGCGGCGGCAGCGGCGGCCGGCGGCGGCGGCGGGAGCAGCCTGCCGCCGCCACCTCCTCCGCGCTCTGCCCGCGAGCAAGCGCGCCATCTGCGTGACGCGGAGCTCTTTGCACAAGACGAGGCAGCACTCGATGGCAGCATGGTGGCCCATGAGAGCACCACCGCTGCCGCACGCCTGCACGCACCGCCTCCGCCTCGACCGCCGACGGCGGGCGGCGGCGGCGGCGGCGGCGGCGGCGGCGGCGAGGGTGTGCGCTTCTTCGATCCGTTCTACGGCGCGCCCGGCTACAGGGCCGTCGCCGCCTCCGCACCAACTCCGCCTCCGCGGTCGCCGCCGATCGCCGTGCCGCCGTCGGCTGCCTACGCGCCGACCGTCAGCGGCGGTTACGGAGGCGGCGACGGCGCAAGTGGTGGGCGGCGCGTAGTAGGCAGCGCGGGTGGCGCCGTGGTGGGCAGTACGGGTGGCGCGGTGCCAAGCCCCGCGCGCCTCATGCCTCTCGCTCTGACGGGGGGCAACCGCCTGTCTGCAGCAGACGCATCCAAGCGCTTCGCTCCGCCCCCAGCCAAGCATCTTCACAGCCAAGCATCTTCACAGCCAAGCATCTTCACATTCACAGCGGGCAATCATCTTCACACCGAAGCGCCAGCCGCGACCAATTTGAGCGCTGCCTACCCGGCACATCCGGCGATGATGGCAGCCACCAGCCCCTCGGCAGCTGCCGCGGCAGCGGCCGCAGCCTCTGCAGCCTCTCCGCCGGTTTGGGTGGCTCGTGGATCTGCCGGCACGACGGGCGCGGGCGCGGCGGGTGCCCTGAAGCGAGCGCCGACGTTTCGGGACGATGAGTTCGGTGACGTGCCGTTTCGGAGCTCGCAAGAGGCCGAGTCGCCCGAAGCGCCCATGGCGCCTGCGCCTCTGTCGGAGACCATCGAGGGCTCCGTGGCTGGCGGCAGCCGCGCATCGACGACCGGGTTTGCAGCGCGGCGCCGTATCCGTTGAGCTGAGCGGTGCATGCCCGTTGCGTCTCTTGCACGCGAACCATCGAAATAGAAGACTTCGATGTGGACATCTGAGGATCCGTGCGCATCTCGTCGCTCTCCGTCCGAGTACGCAGTACCGAGTCCCGCGAAGAGGACTTGTGTAAGCGCACTCTTCGCATCCGAACTGCTGCGATCTGCGTGCCTTTGCGCTTTGCGATGCGTAGTTGCGACACTGATACAGAATCGGCGTGAGTTGTTCCACACTCGAGAGTTCGCTGCCTCGCAGTCACAACTGACTCTGGTCCTTTACGGACAGGTGCCGCACAGAGAGTACCGCACCGGAACGAGACTACAGACTACGCCACCCTCGAGCGCCGGCGTGGGACCTCGGGCCACGTCAGGCCGCTCGTGTTGCCGCGTGTGAGTGAGCTGATACAGGGTGCTCTGGCTGGTGGCCACCGATGATGCCACCGACCTGCTCCACCATCACGTCTATCACATCGCCATCCTCCATGTCCAGGTCCTTGGGGGACTGAGTCGGAGCGATGCGTTCGCCATCGAAGAGGAAGCGCACCGAGTTTTGGGCCACGCCTTGACGCTGGCAGAAGGCCGCCATGAGCTTCTGGAGCGGCGTTGTCATCTTGCACTTGAAGTCTGTGCACACAGCATCGTAATGTGGGACACGTCAGCTTAGGCGACGGCGGCCATCGGGGGACCCAAACGAAGGTCCGTTCGCGAGCCTCGCACAGATCTCGTTGCCATCCTGCGTGACGACTTTGATGTTGATGGGCTCCGAGGCGTCCGGCTTCTTCTCGTCAGAAGAAGCCATGTGACACTTCGAGCGCTTCTTCCCGCCGAGGAGGCGGCAAGGGGCTGGGAGCCCTTGGAGGCGGCCAGCCGTGAAAAGCCCGGCAAGGCAGCAAGTTCAGTATGGTTGTGATGAGGTGGTCCAGGGGTCCTCGATCTAGTCGAAATTGTATCCTTTGTCTTGGCTGTGAAAGCGCTCTAAATACGAGAACCCGGCCTACAGACAAGCAATAGCCCAATAGGCTACTTGGGAGCATCAGGAATGCCAGTATGCCACGAAGCTACACGATCAATTGTTTACGACGCTCTTCCTGGGCGGATGGGATTTGCTGAAGACATACCACGCGACATACCAACACAGCGCCCGATATGTTTCACGAGGAGATGGCCCTTACCCAAGAGCAGCTTCTCCTCCGAGCCGCGGGCGCGCTCCTCGCCTACGGCATCGACCCACTTGCCGACGCTTTCAGCATCGACCCGGCCAAGGCGGTGGCCAGCGCACGCGCTGCGGCAGCGGCGTTGGGCCGCGCACCAGGTGACACCACGGCAGCCAGTGCTGCCACCTCTAGACCCGTACCCGTCGACCCTATGGAGGCGGCGCGCCTGGCCGCGGCGCAGATTGCTCGCCAACCGGGCGTGTCCACCGGCGAGTCAGCAGCCGCTGCACCGCCATCTGCTGGTGGCGCCGCCACGACCGAAGCCGATCGGGCGGCAGCCGCCGCGGCGTTTGCAGCGTCCCTTACGGGCCACAAGAGATCGCGTTGGGGCGAGGGCAGCACCCAGCTCGTCGCCGTTGGAGACGGTGGCGGCACTGGCGGTGCATCTTCGGTGGCCGCCAAGAATCAGCAGGCGCTCGTCGTCTCGCAGCTCAGCGACAAGCTCGCCGCCTTCCGTAAGGATCGTGGGGTAGACGACCCATCGGCAACGGGGCGGAAGCTGAGCTTGAAGCTGTTTGTGCCGGATCAGTTGCCGGGGCAGCGCGAGCGCAACTGGGTGGGCATCATCATCGGGCGCGATGGCGTCAACAAGAAGCGCTTCGAGGAGGAGACAGGCGCGACTATCTACTTGAGAGGCGAAGGCACGACGCTGCGTGGTGGGCCGCCCCGTGCGCAAAGCGGTGGCAAGGGTGGCAAGGGCGGCGGCGGCAAGGGCGGCGGCGGCAAGGGTGGTGGCGGCGGCAAGGGCGGCGGCGGTGGCGGCCGTGGCGACGCCGATGACGACACCGAGGCGATGCATGTGCTCCTCGAAGCCGATACGCAGGAAGCGCTCGACACTGCGCGTAAGCGCATCGTTGAGCTCTTCAACCCGAAGCGGGACTCGACGGCGCTCACGCTCTTCGATGGCGCACAGATCACGAGCGCCGCGCTCGAGAAGACCACGCGCACCGAGGAGTGCGCCTTCTGCGGCAAGCCGGGCCATCACCACTCAAAGTGCCCCCAGCGGAAGACAACCTTTCAAATGACATCCATCATCTGCTCGGCTTGCGGCAGCAGCGGGCACACAGCCAAGGACTGCAAGGGTGGCCGCTCGAATGTGGCCTCGCTAGTCCCCAAAGGCTTCAACGCGCAGCCGAGCCTCCTCGACGATGACGACTTTGCCGCCTTCGACGCAGAGCTGCGAAGGAGGGGCTGACGCGCCTCCCAACATCCGTTTCGGAGGGGGACGGTCGGGTTGAACGAACGTGCGGTGTATCCTATCTGCCGCTGCGAAAACAATTATGTGTGTTTATTTTACTCTGCCCTATTAATCACTTACTTGTCAACTGGGCCGGTCTCTCTAATCTTCCACCTAGCTCTTGACCAAAATGCAGCTTGGCGCTCGCTCGCTTTGGAGGCTCTTTCATTGCTTTTTTCCACTGAACTCCAACCCGGACGAGGCCGAGCCACTGACAGGGCCAAGCCCTTCGCGGTGGTGGACCCATTTGGCGAGGCTTCCGGCGCCACCGGCACTCGGCTTCCTCGCTGAGGCTGACGCCTTTGAACCGGCGCCGCGTCCGCCGCGCCCACCGGCAGCGCAAGTGCCGCCTCCGCCACGGACCTTGCTCGGCGCCCCGCACGGCGCCCATCCTTGGGCAGCGAGCGTCGTGGCCGCCGGCAACAAGCTGCCGCGCATCGCGTCGCACATAGCGCAGCGCATGGTCGATGCGGCATTGATGAGTGTGCAGCACGCACACGCCCACTCGGAGCTAGCAGGAGCCTTGATTGCCATTGATTTCCATTGATTGCACTCGGAGCTAGCAGGAGCCTTGGTTGCCCTTGATTGCCCTTGATTGCACTCGGAGCTTGCAGGAGACTTGATTGCCATTGATTGCCATTGATTGCACTCGGAGCTTGCAGGAGCCTTGGTTGCCCTTGATTGCCCTTGATTGCACTCGGAGCTTGCAGGAGACTTGATTGCCATTGATTGCCATTGATTGCACTCGGAGCTTGCAGGAGCCTTGGTTGCCCTTGATTGCCCTTGATTGCACTCGGAGCTTGCAGGAGACTTGATTGCCATTGATTGCCATTGATTGCACTCGGAGCTTGCAGGAGCCTTGGTTGCCCTTGATTGCCCTTGATTGCACTCGGAGCTTGCAGGAGACTTGATTGCCATTGATTGCCATTGATTGCACTCGGAGCTAGCAGGAGCCTTGATTGCCATTGATTGCATCGGAGCGACCGGGATTAGACGCGCCGACGGCGTGAGCACCTCCCTCGCCTCCCTCGCCTCCCTCTCCTCAAGTGCCTGCAACGCCTCCCATACTTCAGCCGCGGCCTCTGCCTCCTGCCGACTCAACGCCATCGCTCTCTCGAGCATGGTCACCTCCTGGCTCAGTGTGAGTGGCTCCTCGGCTGCCGCGGCCTGGTCACCAAACGCCTCGACTCCCGCGTCATCGAACGCCTCGCCTTCCGCGTCCCCAGACGCCTCAGCTCTTGCGTGCAGGCCAACATACGCCTCGCCTTCAACGTCCTCCACGTACGCCTCGGGCTCCTCACGCTGCTGAGTGCGCTGCCGCTTTGGCGTCGTCTCGGCTGCCGGCTCGGCCTCGTCCACCGCCGCCGTCGTCGCCACCACTGCCGCTGGGGCCGCCGTCGTCGCCACCGCCGCCGTCGTCGCCGAGGCCGCCGTCGTCGCCACCGCTGCCGGACAGAAGAAGGCCTGCAGCGGGCCCACCTCGCCGCTCGTGCCAGGAGCCAGCCGCAGGTTCGTCATGCGCAGCCCCATCAGCCGGTAGCGCACGCAGCCCGATGCGCCCGCCGACGCGCCCGCCGCAGCGCTCGCGGCGCGTTGGTTGGCTCGCAGCTGCTCATCCAGCCGCTGCAGCGCGACGGTCTCGAGGCGAACCTTGGCGCCGTGGCCGTACCTGCATGCACGCGCTCGCCACGGCGCTTGACATCCGAGGCCACGTCAGAGGTCATCCAGGGGCACTCCAGAGGGTCATCATATGGTGATCGCATGCCACCGGTACGCAATTAGGGGGCACTCGGGGCACGTACCACGTGGGCAGCGTGCATGTGCGCTCGTGTCGTCGAAAGGTATCCTCCTTGAGCTTGAGCGTGAGTGTGCGCCCTTGTAGCCCCTTGGCAACCATCTGCTCCTCGAGCAAGCTGGCTAGCTCGGCACACCACTCTCGCAGCCGCGCCACGTGACCTGTCGGCTCCTCAGAGGTCATCAATGAGTCATTCATTTCACACGTACTCATAGGTACTCAGAGGCACTCCGAGGTAGTCCGCGGGAGTACGACGCACCTGTGGGCTCGAAGGTATATGTAATCATAGGTAATCAAGGCAATCATAGGTACGGTACTATAGGGGCGCACCTGTGGGCTCGAAGGTATATGTAATCATAGGTAATCAAGGCAAACATAGGTACTCATAGGGGCGCACCTGTGGGCTCGAAGGTATATGTAATCATAGGTAATCAAGGCAAACATAGGTACTCATAGGGGCGCACCTGTGGGCTCGAAGGTGCGCTCCTGCGACACACCCTTCTGACTCGGCTCGCCCTCGCGCTGTAGCGGTGGCGGCCCCTCTCCCCCGATGCCCAGCAGCGCGCTCAGGTGTTCACGCGCCACACGCGCCGTGAAGAGCGCACAGAGCGCCGCACGCTTGGCGAGCAGCTCGGCGCAGGTCTCGGCGCCCAGCACCTCTCGCAGCACTCGCTCCGTCACACGCCCGATGCCCGGGATCTTGCGCAACGGCATGGGTCCGATGAAGGACACAATCGCCTCGCGCTCCGCTGGCACAACGTACTGCCCGTTGGGCTTATTGACATCCGAGGCGATCTTTGCGAGCATCCGTGACGAAGCTATCCCCACAGAGCACGTGAGCCCGCGCGTCGCCTCGAGCACTTGATGCCTCAGCCGAGTGGCTGCTTCGGCGCCGCTGATGGCATGGTGCGCGCAATAGTCGGTCAGGTCGAGGAAGGCCTCGTCGCAGGACGCGGCGATGAAGTGCGGATCGAAAAGACGGAAGGCCGTGCGCGCAAGCTCTGCGAACTTCAGGTACTTGGGAAAGTCGACCGGTACGAACCGGAGGCTCACCCCGGCCTCTCTGCACAGCCGCTGTGCGATGAAGCCGGGCATGGCGGAGCGCACGCCGTAGCGGCGAGCGGCGTAGCTCGCCGTCGAGATCATGCTGGTGCCGCCCACCGCGAAGACGACGTCGCCACGTAACGACGGGTCCTCGAGCGCCTCGCATGCGGCAAAGAAGGCGTCCATGTCGACGCACGCCCAGGTGCGCTCCAGGTTCCGATGGCCATCGAGCTCCACTAAAAGACGGTCGGCTCGCTGCTCATGCGACTTGAGCTCATCTGCACCAATCCGCTGGTGGCGCTCCCTGCACGCATTGATGTGCTCGGTGACCCTCTGGTCGCGCCGCTCCTGCTCCTTGAAGTGCGCCGAGTCCTTGGACATCTCGTAGACAATGCGCTTGATTTTCTCCTTATCGACGTTGGACATGCCCGCCTTCTCGTGCGTGAAGAGTGTGGAGAAGGAGGAAGGCGCCGCCGCGGCCGATATGCGCACGGTAGCCATGGTTTCGAAAGGATGACGAAGTTTTCCGCGACAGCATGGCTTACCTCCAAAACCTCCTGTACATGTACCTCCGATCAATTTTGCGATATCCATTTTCAATCATCGAGGAACTCGGGACCCCGGGCTCTCCGAAACGTATCCCCCCCTATCATGGCGCTCGCGATGATGACTGTCCCCGCGCTCTCGATGGTGTCCCACGCGGAGACCTGGGCTACCTTCAAGGCAACGTACCGCAAGACGTACACGGTCGAGGAGGAGGCATCGCGCTTCGACATCTTCATGGCCAACCTGCGCATCATCGAGGCAGAGAACCGTGCCCAGGGCGCCGAGGTCAAGGGCATCACCAAGTTTGCCGACCTCACGGCCGAGGAGTTCAAGGCCCGCTACCTCATGAACACGCCGCGCAACAAGACCGAGGCGCTTAAGCCGTGGGACGGCAAGTGCACGGCGTGCGTGCGCTTCCCCGAGCAGGCCACGCTCCTCGCCGCACCACCAACCGACTACGACTGGACCGAGCACGGCGCCGTGACCCCGGTCAAGGACCAGGGCCAGTGCGGCTCGTGCTGGTCATTCGGCACGACGGGTGACGTTGAGGGCGTGCTCTTCCTCGCCAAGCATAACCTCACGTCCCTCTCAGAGCAGCAGCTCGTCTCATGTGACGATAAGGACCTCGGATGCGATGGCGGCCTCCAGGAGGATGCGTTCAAGTACGTCAAGAAGAACGGCCTCGTCACCGAGCAGCAGTACCCGTACACATCGGGCAAGGGCAAGTCAGGCCGGTGCGAGGAGGCTCTCATCCAGAATCCAGTCGCCTTCGTCAGCGACTGGGTGCAGATCTCATGCTTGGGCTCATGCGAGAAGAAGGCGGCATTCGATGAGGAGGGCATGATCAATGCGCTGATCGCCACCGGCCCCATCACGATCGGCATCGACGCGTCGCCCATGCAGCTCTACAAGCGGGGCATCGACAACCCAAAGAATTGCAAGACTTCGCAGGCCGGCCTCGACCACGCGGTTCTCATCGTCGGGTACGGCGTCGAAAACGGCACCCCTTATTGGAAGATCAAGAACTCATGGAACACGGACTGGGGTGAGGACGGCTACTACCGCATCGTGCGCGGCCTCAACAAGTGCGGCGTCGCCTCAGATGCCGTCCACTCGGTCGCCTAAGCGCCCCCGAGGTCGCCGCTCCATGTGATGACCTTGTCGGGGGGTGGCGCGGGTGGCGCCGGCTGCCGCGTCCCGGAACTGGACCGCAGAGCGGTTATTTGTTCTCGGTCGGGCAAGTTTCTTCAGATGGCCGTCCAGAGCTCGAAACTGGTGCGAGAGCGTTCTCTCTCTGTGTGGCGGTGTCGCGCGTGCCAGTGTAGGACGGGCCGCTGAGCGCTGCTGATGTATCGCTACGCGCTGTGTAACCGCAGTACATGCCTGTCTGCATAAACCACGTAACGGTGCGGAAACGGTGCGGTGTAAAGTAATGTCGGTAATGTCGACGCGGCGCCTGTCGCGGCGTATGTAATTCGATTTTTTTATAAAATTAAATTGTTTCGCGCCCCGGGCGCTCGCCGGCTCCGCGGCTCGCCGCGCCCGCGCGGTCCGGCGTCCGGGTTTTGGGGTTAGCCCGGCCCGGTCGCCGCCCCTGGTGCGCCGCCGCGGGTAAAGAACGGTGAAGCCGCACGGTGTATTCTGCTGCAGTCATCTGCTGTGAAGGCCCGTGTGAAAACATGTATCTGCTCTCTTCCGAACTCTTAGCCTGTGAAAAAGCGAACGAACGAACAATTATACCGGTCATGCGCCGGTCTCAACTCTCATGTCGTCATGACCGGAATAAGACCGGAACGATATTATTGTTTCGATTTCGTGAACGAAAAAGAGCTCCATCATATGTTACACGCCAAAAGGCAGGGGCATGATGGCAGGGCGCAGGCCAGCGGCGGGCGGGGCAGCGCGGCAGTGGGCGCTGGCAGCGCAGCGCGGGGCCGGCTCATCCCACAGAGCCACATGCATTCGTTCACAGAATCACAGGGATCGTCTGATCATCTTCGCATCCTGGCCGCGCCCGGCGACGTCATCGGCCGCGTCGGCGGGCGCCTCCCCCGAACAACGCCGCCGTCTATCTCAGACAGGTCAGCTGAGCCTCTGGTATCTCGGGCGCGTGTTTGGGAACGAGCGCTGTAACGAGCGCCTTTACGGGCCCACGCCCATTCCTTCGAGGCTGAGGCCGATGCCGAACTTGTAGTCTTTCTTCTTATGGTTGAGCATGCCCGAGAGGGTGAGGCCGATGCCGCCGCCCTGGCTGATGCGCTCCTCGAGCACCGCCGAGCACGTCGTGTCCGACGAAATCAAGCCCTTGAAGACCGCGGAGCGCAGTTTGAACTCATAGCCGAGCCCAAACTGGCAAATCTGGCCGTGGTAGTACTGCAGCTCGGTGGCGAGGGCGACCTTCTCGGTCACCTTACGCTGGTACGCGAGCTCGAGCATGCCGTTGCCAAAGGTGCCCGCCTTGGCCGTCAGCACGCTAGACCCTTTGTGGCCCCACGCGTACCGCAGCGCGCCCGCGCCGCCGCCCTTTTGGTTCAGCAGATGGTAGAAGCCCTCGACGCCGAGGGAGAGGCCCTCGCTCAAACTCTGCAAGTAACTCGCGCCGACCAGGCCGCCGGCGAAGAAGTAGGCGCCGGCCGAGAAGTCGCCGCCCTTGTAGTCCGCGTCCACCTTGAACGTGTTGCCGCCCTCGGGTTGCACCTGCGTCTGCGCCCGCAGCAGAATGTTGTCAACTGGCTGCCAGTTGGCCCTGCCGGTCAGTGCCCCCTGCATGTTGATGCGGCTCGCGAGCAGCAGCTTGTCGTCGCCAAAGTTGGCGCCGAACTCGTATCCGCCCGGCATGCCCGGGACCATTGTGATGTTGTGCAGCAGCGCAAACTTTTGGCCAAAAGACTTGTTGAACTCGAAGCGCGCGCCCTCGAAGACGTCGGGTGAGAGGACGGCCTGCGCCTCCTTCTTGAGCTCCTCGAGCCGGCCCGGGTTTGGAAGGTCGCGCTTCTTGAAGAGCGGCATGCCTCGTCCACGGTGTCCGTCGCTCGCAGTCGACGTGGCGGAAGACGCAACTTCAACAAACTCTGCTACCGCCGCAATTCCTGTGAACGATCTGATGCTTTTTGCTGCACAAATCGGAGACAGTCACGTGCCATTTGTGGGACACCACGGCCGGTCGGCCGTCTGGCCTCGGCACTTATTATGTCCGTTCAGTCCACTTGCGGGGTCCCTGGCGTTTCCAGCCCGACCACCGAGAGGAACCCGACCACCGAGAGGAAGTTGGCTGCGGCCGAGCTGGCAGCGCGAGCGAGAACTGACATCCCCAATATCCTCACTCTCCTGCAGCGACCGCGTGCCTCGCTGCCGCCCGTGGACTTTGAGCTCCTCTCACGCCCGATTTCCTCCAGCAAGCGGCAGCCCGCGCGTCCGGCCTCCGCTCGACATCGACCGGAGGCAGTCGTGAAGGCAATATTCGACGCCTACAGCCGTGGGACGATGCTCGACGCCTACAGCCGTGTGGACGATTGGACAAATCTGCGCCCGCGCTCAGCCCGAGCAGTGCTGCGACCACGCCGACGGGCCGCCGCGGCGGACATGGCTGCCTTGCTCGTCCTGCAGCACTCAGGAGCTCCCAGCTTCCGAGCGCCACAGCATCCTTCAGTCAGCGTCGTTGTGAAAAGCCAGACTCCGAGTCCCATAGGGGGTGCATCGAATCGCCTCGCTCCAGCGTCGTACCCTGCCGATGCCTCTGCACCTCCCATGCACACCGACGACTCGACTGCGCGACCCGCCCGCCCTTCTTCTCCACGTTCGGCCAACAGAACGTCCACCAATGTGGGAGGTGCCATGCTCGGCGTCACGTCGCGACCGGCCAGCGCCAGCACGTCGCGATCGGTGCCTGCGGTGCCGACGGATGACGGATGCCCGCAGACGGACGTCCGTTTGCCCAGTCCACATCCGTGGGAGGACTCGCCGCCCTCGAGTCCATGGCGCGCCCAGCTCGCGTACGATATGGAGCTACGGGAGATGGAGCAGCTTGCGAAGGCTAGTGCCGCTCCTCCCGTGAGCGCCCGCGACGGTGCTCCTGCTTCCGTCGCCATCGACGAGGAGGATGCCGACAGCTCCGTCTCGAAGCCCTCCACGCGAGATTTCAATCTCGACAGCCGCCCGAATTCGGGAGCCACTTCGAGAGGCAGCAGCGCCGGCTTCGGGCGCGCTCGCAAGCTCGGGCGCCCACTCGCCAAAGATGGAACCCCCGAGCATGGCATCGGAGCTGCCGCCGCCACCGCCACTGATAACGCCAGCCAGTTGGCGTCGAGCCAGTTCACATTCACAGCTGGTTCACATTCACAGCCCGTTCACATTCACAGCCAGTTGGCGTCGAGACCGCCGTCGGCAGCGCCAGCACCCACCGTCGTGGCACCCGTAGCCAGCGCGCCCGCCGCCTCGCCATCCGTCCGAGCAAGGTATGCGCCGCCGCGGCCGCCTCGAATATACATTCGGATGGTGGATGGCGAAGGGGCTGACGAAGAAGTTGGAGATCGGATCTCAGATGCGGTGGCGCACACGGCCCAGCAAACGGCGACGAGCCTCGCTCCAGCGCCAGCGCCGGTTGCTGCAAAGGCATGGACGGAAGCTTCACATTCACAGCAGCTGCGGGTCCCGACGGCGCCGGGCACAGGCTTCGCGGCGGTCGTGGCTCGCAAGCCGCCTCGCTCGGGGCGCACCCATCAGAAGTCGAGATACTGAGCTCCTCCGACGAGATACTGAGCTCCTCCGACGAGATACTTAGCTCCTCCGACGAGACACTGAGCTCCTCCGGTACCACGCCGGCTAGGGAACAATGCAGGGCTCAATACTTTCAAGAATGACGCCATACACAGGGCGGCCTGTCGCCCGCGATCAACATGCGCAAGACGGGCGTGAGGCGTACACGGTAACATGGCGGGCCGTGGCCCCGGTGGCCCGCCCGATTTCTCCCGATCAGCCCTCCCGAGTCCCCGTCGCGCCCGCGTGCACCGAGCACCGTACCCACCGTTCCAGAGATTCAGAGACAGAGTCGAGAGTGTGTCTGCGGAATCGCGCTGAAAGTAAGCGGACAGAGTTTTCAGTACGTTAATTAGGTACTGTTGGCTCCAGCTGGTTGGCTCATGCTCAGATTCAGCCCGGGGGACCGTCTCCCCCATGGCTGATCGCTCGGCCTGTGGGGCTCACTGGACACTGCCAGGCTGGGCTCTGCTGTGGCGATCCCCCGGCTGCGGCTCACTGGCCGCCGCTGTGGGAAACGCCACAGCCCCCACTCACGCATGCCCGTCGTCAGCTTACGAGGACGTCGCTTGCTGTGCGCTGCTACTCTTGCCCGATGCAAGCGCTGCCACCACCGAGCTCGGCATGGCGCTCGGGTTCGCGACGAAGCCCACGACGCGCTCGTTGCTGAAGCGCTCGTTGAGGTCGTCGAGGGCCTCGAGTGAGATCATCAGAAGGTGGTGCTTGACGAGCTCGAGGGTGCTGGCCTCGCTCACCGTGCGCACCAGGACACCCTCCAGGGCGCTGCTCGCAGTGAGCAACTCATGCTGCTCGCGCGTCAACTGCTCGGCGGCGGCGGCGTCCACCGCGCCGTCGTGAGCGCTCCAGCCGCGATCGCTTGTGACCATCATGACTGAGGGAGAGGGGCAGAGGGAGGGCACACGCACACACGCACGCACGCGAGAACGAGACGCGCACAGCGTGAGCAGAGGGGCGATTAGGAATGCCATTAGGGCCATTAGGGCGATTAGGAATGGCCATTAGGGCCATTAGGGCGATTAGGGCGAGCGGCGTCAGTGTGAGGCGATCAGGAAGGCCATCGAGGTGCCCCTCGCCCGGCCAATGGGGAGCGCTCCCGCCAGCGCCGTCCCGCCCCGCCAGCGCCGTCACGGGCACGTTCCATCAGTGCACCATCGGTTGGAGTGAGACTGATGTCAGCGGCCGCAAGCGACCTCCCAACTTGCAGACGATCACAGATGTCATCAATTGGAGCGCGCCCGGAGCCAGCCGCTAGGTCGCCCACACAGCCAGCGCATGCGCAGCGCCAAGGCGGCCAAGGCGGGCACGCGCAGCGTCAGAAGCGCGCGGCGCCGGGCGGCGCGCGCGCACGCACCTCGCTGCCTGCTTAGGTCGATACCAAGGGCGCTGAGCTCCTGGCTCAGCTGCGCGCTGAGCGCGGCGGTCCTGCGGGCCATACCTGTGGGCCTCTGCTCCGTGCTGGCCAGCGCGTAGTCGCGCATCACGATCAGCGCGCCGCGCCGCCACTTGTCCGAGAGCGCCGTCTTGATACCGAGCGACTGCACCTTGAGGTTCAACTTGTATGAAAAGTCGCGAGGGCGCTTCGGGTGCGCGTGGCCGCCACCCACGAAGAGCGGTGAGCGGATGGAGCCCTGCCGCGAGCGGCCCGAGCCCTTCTGCGGCCGGGGCTTCCTCCCGCCGCCGCGCACCTCGTGCCGCCCCTTAGTTTTGCTCGTGCCCTGCCGCATGCAGGCGCGCTGCCAGGTCACCACGCGGTGCACAATGTCGGTGCGCAGTGGCAGCGTCCATATATCGGCGCGGAGCGGCGCGATCCCTGCGCGCGGCTCGCCCCATGCAGAGAGCCAAGCCTGCACGAAGGGCTGCCCGATGACCTCCGGCACTGCGGGCGGCATCCGTGGCAACAACTGGTCGTCGCGCCGCCGGTTGGGCTGCTGGAAAGGTCGGCGCTCCGCGTGCGGTGTCCAGGCCGCCATCGACGTCAGCGCACGCCGTGCGAGCGGCGCCCAGCAGCAGCTCGCGGCGCCCAACCTGCCCGTGAGCAGGGTCGCCATCTCTCTCGAAGGGCCACGAGTCAAGAGCGCCTTCTCGGGCGCCGGCGCCTGGGCGGACGTCCGCATGCACTGTTATACGGTATCGGCTATGCACACCACAGAGAAAAGCACGACAACACCACAGAGCACGGAATCACGAGCTGCAACACGCTCAGGAGCGTGCAAAAGAAAAGACAAAGAAGAAACGTCCCCTGGCCTCTGCCCTGCGCTCAGTCTTCGGGCAGGCGGCGCAGCAGCGCGGCGTTCATCTGGCGCTCCGCCTTGGACATCAGGTACGGCGCGAGAACCTTGCGCTCCTCCTGAACCTCCATCTGATGCATGAGCTCCGCCTTGTACTGCTCATTCTTGAGGCGATTCTTCTCGCGCCTGCGCATGTCGGCGGCCTCGGCGGCCTTGATGTCGTTGGCCTCGCGCGCCGCCACCATCGCCTCGCGCTCGCGGTCCATGCTCGAGCGCATCGCCTTCTCGCGTACCTGGATCGAGAGCACATCGAGCGTCTCCTGCTGCAACCGCCGCCTCTCTGCAATCTGGTCCGCCTCGCGCTTAGCGGCGGCCTCCTCGAGCTCGCGCGCGTGCTTCTCGGCGCGCGCCTCGTCCTCGCGAGCGATCCGATCCATCACCTCCTGCATCGACGCCGCCGTGCCGTACGAGAGCGCCTGACGCGAGTACGTCATCTTCAACTGCCGGTCGCGCTGGCGCTCTTGCTTATCGAGCACTTCGGACCACTGCGCCTCGAGGGCGCGCATCGCCTCGGCCTCCCGCGCCTTCTCAGCCTTCAGGAAGGCCTGGTGCTCAATGTTCTGCTCCGCCACGCGCCGCAGGTTCTCTGCATCCGACGCCTTCTTCATCGTCTCCTTCGCCTTCTCCATCGTGATGTGCTCGCGGATGTCACGCAGGATGCCGAGGTCGTACGCCTGCTGCTCCTTCTGCTCGCGTGCGCGGATCATGGAGAGCTCGCGCAGCTGCTGCTCGCGCTGCACGCGAATGCGCTCGTTCTTCGCCTTCGTCTCCTCGATCTTCTTCTTCTCCTCCTCATTCCACACCTTGATGCGTGCCTGCTCACGGTGGAGCCACTCGCGATCCTCCTCCCTCTCCTTGATGATGACTTGCTGCTGGTAGCGCACCTGCGCATCGAGGGCCTTCTTCATGGAAGCTGCGCGATCACAGACGATCCAACGGTCAGCACAGAGGGCAGCTCGTGGGGCAATCCTGCCCAGAGCGGAGCTCAACGTAGGGCGCAGGCGGCAACGCACCCTTCTTCTCTTCCGCAAGAATCTGGTCACGCATGACCACGCGCTGGTTCTCGGCAGAGTCATGCAGCGCGATTTGCGCGTACGGGTCCACCAGAGCCTTCTTCTTGGCTGCAATGGACATGGCAGCCGCCGGCAAAAGTAGAGAACAGCTGAAAGAGGACGTCCTCTTGCGGAACTGTCGAGACGCGCTCTCGCGGGCGTTGCTGTGAACAGGCTCGTTGTGTGACAAGCAAGCAGGCAAGCTTGTTTGACGTCACAGTGAACAACAAACGTTGGCTGCGGTGATCCCCTTAGCAACGACCAGTGAGCTCGATAGGGATGTGAGCCCTATCGACTCTTGCTAATGCTATCGTGTATCGACTTAGGCCCCTGAGCGCCTGAGCACCTCGGATATCTCCAGCTTCGCAGCTTCACGACTGTGGCGGATCCGACGCGGACCCCGCGCCTTACCTTGATCTGTTCTCACTGTAGAACAACCAAATCATCCGCCGCCGACGTCCGCCTCCGCCTCCGCCAACACCGCCAACTCCGCCATCGCCCGGCCACCACCGCCATCGCCGCCTCCGGTGGATGGCAGCGGAGCGGTAGTCGACTGGCCGCTATACAAAACACGCCCCGCGGGGCAAACAATACCTCGAGACCTCGCACATCAACATGCATCATCTCCATCAGTCCATCTTCAGCTCGCTCACGAGCCTAGCCTCAGCGCATCGCCCTCAGCGCGGCGCTCGCGCCTGTCTGTTCATTGCCCGCCCGCCGTGTGAGCTTCCTAATCGAGCCGATGCTCAGCGCTGCAAACTGGCGTGCGGCCACCGCGGGCGCGGCCGCGTCGCCCCCGGTGAGCGTGGCTGCAAAGTGGCGCACGCTCTGCAGCATCGCCTCGGCCGCCGAGCGGAGAAGCGCTTCGGCCTCGCGCCTCGCCGGTGTCCCTCCGTGCAGCAGCTCCTGCGCGAGGCTATGGCGACAGAGCCCGATTTGGAAATAGAGGTCGCCCAGCTGCACGTCGAGAGATGGAAGCAGCCGGCGCGCCGTGGCGAGCGCATCCTCCGCAGCGCTGAGCTTCCGCCGCACGCGCACGGCCTTCTCGTTCGCGCTGCTGTCAGCCCCATGGGTGCCGCCGCCCTCATTGGCGCGATTCGTGCCGTTCGCCCGGGCATTGTTGGGCACAGCGCCGCCGCCGCCGGCTCCGGCGCCGACGCCGGCGCCGCCACCCTCGGCCTCTGTGGGGAATCCGAGGGCGACGAGGAGGAGCCTGAGCTGCAGCACGATCGCGTGGTTTGGATGGCAGCGCACAAGAGCCTCGTTGAGCAGCGCGCGCAGCCGCACCTGTGCAAGGAGGAAGGGGGCGCCGTGCTGAGCACTTGCATGCAGGGGGGCAGCGCACAAGGGCCTCGTTGAGCAGCCGTTGAGCAGCCGCACCTCCACGTGTGACGCCGGCGCCGTACCGGTGCGCCCACCGCCGCTCCCGCCGTGGCCGATCTCCCGCCGATCTCCCTCTCCCGCGAATGTCCCGCCGTTCTCGAGCTCCTCTTGGTTCGGATCCTCAACGGCCGCGCCCATCCGTTCCCGTAGCGCCGTGTCCCACGCGAGCACGTCCGCATGGGTGGTGCGCGCGCCGCATCGGCCACACTGCCAGTCGGCGCCCTCATCGCAGACGGGCTTGCCAAGCTCGTCGCCATACGGCAGCGCCGTCCAGCGCAGCCAGCCGGCGGGACACGACGCGCACCGAAGGAAGCCCCCGCAGCGCTCCTTCTCGGTGGGGTCCGTGCAAAGGGCGCATGCGCACGTGAAGCATTTGGTCCGGCGCAGCTCGCGCTGCCGAATGTACCTGATGAGGGAGCGCTCATCAGCGCTCATCAGCGCTCATCAGCGGCCATCACTGCCCATCAAGACGCAATCCACACGCAGTCCAGCCAGACGCAACCCAGGCGCAATCCAGGCACGATCCAGGCGCCATCCAGGCGCCATCAAAGCACCATCGGGCGAGCACGTACGTTGGCTCCTCGGTCGCGACGTAAGCGATGAAGCACTCGGTGCCCGCGGGCAGGTCGCACGCCGCGCGGAACGTGAGCTGGACGTGGGGAGCATGCGTGGGTGGCAACCAGTGGGGACTCCGAGGGACTCAGTTGGGAGCATGCGTGGGTGGCAACCAGTGGGGACTCCGAGGGACTCAGCGGCACTCCGTAGGCACTCCGAGGCACTCTGCGGCACGCACCTGGCCATAGTTGTTGATCACGAAGTCGGTGGTTACGTTGGGCTCGCACGAATGATTAAAGAGCGAACAATTGAGGGAGAGGGCAAATGCATGCGCGTAACCGTCGAGACGTCGGTCGCCCACCGACTCGCCCGGCGCGCGAAGCCCAAACGCATTCGTGAGCAGCACCCCAAGCAGAGTCGCAAGCGTCGGCGGCGGCACGTCAATATTCGCGCCCTTGTGTAACGCACCGGAGAGAGCTGCCGCGGCGCGATGCACGACGTCACGAGCATCGGCGGGTCGATCGGCGAGGTGGTTCTCGAGGCGGATCAGCGCGGCGAAGACGGGCGGCGACGTACGGCTGATCCGTGCCGCTCGGATCGCCAGCAGCCACATGCTCTCAATCTCATACGCCACCCACGAAGCCGACGCGCTCGCCGACTCCTCGCCATCCTGGCCGAGGAACGTGTGCCCCTCGCCGCCCGCGAGACGGACCACCGCCTGCTCGCTCGCCGTGAGCAGGGCCAGAGCGCATGGCCACCGCGGCGCCTTCGCCTCCACGCGCTTCTGGAGCACAATTTCGCCCGCGGCCACGAAGTGGTTGCACGCCAACGAGCGGCCCGCGTTTTGCGTGCGAATGGGCCTCAGCCGGTCCTCCGGCTTGAACCGCAGGGACAAGATGATCTCGAGCTCCGGATCGAGCTCCGGAGGCGGTGCCTCCGCCATTTCCGGGTCGGGCAGCACCTGAGCGGGTGCAGCACTCTCCACAGTGGGCGGCCTGCGCCGCGCTTCTTGCAGCGATTGCAGTTGCTGCTGCTGCTGTCGCCGACGCCAGAGCAGGAACATCAGCGTCAACCCAGCTGATGCTGCGATCGCGATGCCCAACAACCTCGTGGACGCGAGCGTCATGACGTCGGCCCACCGTCGCGTGCGTCAGCGCGTCTCCGCGTCCGAGCCAACAAGGAAATCCCTGGCAGGCAGAGGATCCTAGTTTGGCAAAAGTTATCAAACATGGGATTAACCCACGAAGGACACCTGGCGCCACGAGTGCGCCACATGGCGCCATTGCGGGGAAAACGGCGACAGTGCAGAGGAGCGTACAAATCAGTTGAAATTGTGGTGCTCGCTTTGCGGCGCAAAGCGGTGTCGCGTTCGCAAGGCCACGCTCGACGCCATGAGCCTAGTTCGAGCACTGTGCACATGTATGGTGTGGGTGTTCTCGTCTGTGAAGTTATGAAGTTATAACCCAAAGCGAGCACGTGCGCTTCCACAGGACCATGACGAAATGACGCGGTTAAGACGCGGTCCCTTAGAAAAATTTTCTCGCCCGACCGACCGTGGAGCGAACGTGCCAATGACATGCGTCATCATCGGCATCGGGGCGCCGTATGCGCCCCGGCCGGCTTGGTATTTCGTTGCGAAAAGGACACCTGGCGCGGGGCCGATGCCATACGCTCGTGGCGTGGCGATGGCGTGCTGGGCGTGCTGCTCGGAGCTCCATGTTGGGACGCGCTGGACGCGCCAGCTCGCGGCGCGCCGCGTGGCGTCGTATTGGTCATATCACGTGGCGTCAGAGCACGCGGCACTCGCGATGTCGCACGTGGCGTGCCTCGTGGCGTCGCATTGGGCGTTACATTGGGCATCGGCGGCGGCCACGTGCTCACCTCGGGCGCGAGATTTGGTCGGGGCGATCGGACGACATACATGTGTGTGGGTGCGCCGTGGTCCACCTGCGGTCTCTCTTCAGGATCAAAAGGGTCAATCGCGAGATGATGTCGGCGGCGCTCGTGTTGAACTCGGCGTTCGCGGTTCACGAGGCTCTCCGGATCGAGCTCGTCAGGGTGCCGAGGGTCGGGGAACTTGAGGGCAGCGCTCAGGAGCTTCTCGTTGATCTGGTTCGTGATCTGCTGTGAGTTAATCACGAGCTGGAACGGGAACGTGCCATCACACTTTTCGGTCGAACTCGCCTTGCGCTGCTGCTCGGAGATCAGGGTGCAGAACTGAAGGGCGTAGAGACTCAAAGGCGAAACGACCTGTCAGTGAGGGATCGCATGCAGCGAGGGTGCCGCAAGGTAGCCAATTGCATGCTCGGCGCATGGGTTTCGCCTCGAGTCCTTGCGCACCTCCTCAAAATCGAGCCTGCCATCACCGTCATGGTCGCCTTCTGCAATGGCTGCGCGGATGTCCTCTGCTGTGAATCCGAGGGACTTCATCGTTGAAGTCAGCTCGGTGTAGCCAATGGTGCCTTCTTCTTCTCCATCTCCATTTGCGGCCACTAGATCGAAGGCCACGCGCATGGTCGCCTTCTGCTCCGCTGTCAGCAGCTTCCGAGGAATCGGGATGAGCGAGCGTGTGTTCAGCCAATCATGCTGCTTCGCCAACCGGAGAAGAGTTTGTGAGGCAAGCCGTTCTGCGTGAGTGGAGCGCTGCGACTGGAGCTTGAGGTAACGATTGACTCGAGGGTCGCGCGGCTTGGCCATGTGCTGCGGCGCAATGACGGGCGGCAGGCTGACAACCTTAAGGGTTGTTGCACGCCGGTGTACGTGTACCTTATCTAGCCGCTCGCTCTCCAGATTGCCAGTCTTTGAGATTCGGTACACGACTGTGGGAGGGCTGTCGGATTGGGAGGGTTCGCCCAACATCTCGTCGCGCTACGCATCAACTTGCGAACAGAAATCACAGAAAGCGCCAGAACACCGTGAGACCGTTACGTATGCATGCGACAGCGAGTTTGCGCGCTTCCTTGTTTGCGCAGCCGAGAAGACGAAGAGTCAAGTCAAGTCAAGTTCAAGAGGAAGCGGGAAGCGCAGCGGCGAGCGGGACACCGTCGGTCGGCGGGATTTCGTTACTAGTGTGTTCAGGACTCTCCTCCGACGTCACGCTGCAGGAACGACGTCCCGTCGCACCGTAGTTGGTTATTAGTAGATTGGTTTGGGAAAATCGAATGGAAAAGTCCAATCGTTAATGAGTTTCCTTTACTGAGTTTCGTCGCGAGCTCTCACATGCTGAGCACTCGCAGCCCGCTTGGGTGCGGCCTGACCTCGATCGGCCCAAAGGGCACCACCTCGCCATCGATGTCGAGGATGCCTGGGCTCGCGGGCGTCCGTGGCGCAGGCTCGAATCGAAAAGCCTTGAGCTTGAGAAGCGAGAGTCCGCGCTTACCCAGATGCGTGCCTGATGAGGGAGGCAGTCCGAGGCGCCATTCAGAGACGTTCAGAGGCAGCAGAGAGGCATTCAGAGGCGCGATCAGAGACGCACCGTCCTCTATGGAGAGGAACATGTCGAGCGCCTGCAGCCGCGTCGTGTTCTCGAGCACAAGCACGTCGAGCACGCCGTTGGCGAACTCGGCGTGCGGCGCCGCGAAGTCGGTCTGCGACATGTAGGGCACATTGCATGCCCACAGTCCGACGAAACGGTCGGAGCGGATCTCCTTCCACGTGTCGTCCGCCGCGTCGAGATAGTGCAGGGTGCCAGCGTACTGACGAAACGAGATGAGTCGCCAGATGGCCCACAGGGTCAGGCGGAGGGCGCCGAGGCCGCGGAGCACTTCACTCTCGATGTCGACATCAGCGACGATGCCCCATGCGAATGAAAGGATAGACCACGCAACGAGCGCGCCGGGCGCGAGCGAAGTGGGTGCCCCCCCGTTGCCCGCCGGCGCCTGTGCTGTGGGCGCTGCCGTGGGCGCTGCCGTGGGCGCTGCCGTGGGCGCGTCCACCGGCGCCGCATCGGACAAGCTGCTGGCGTCGGCGGCGCCGGCCGGCGCGGACGTGACGCCGGCCTCGAGGGAGGCGAGCGGCGCGTCGGGTCGCACGTACTCCCACAGGTCCAGCGGCGTGGCGCGCCCCTTGGCAAGGATGAACGCCGCGCCGAGCAAGTCATCTTTTTCATTGGACCGATGGCAGATTGAGCGGAAGAGAGCGTTCCCGGTGCCGCCCGGCACCGGGAAGATGGTCGTGGCGACGAGGGCGGCAGCTCCATCGGCGCGCGACATCATGCCGTTGACGAGCTCGTACACCAGGCCGTCGCCCGAGACCGATATCACGCCCTCGTACGCACCGACGCTCAGCTTCGCGCCGAGCTCGTACGCATGCCCCGCGTGAGTCGTGCGGGTAATGTCGTACAGCAGGTTGAGCGGCTCGAGCAGCCGCTCGAGCTCGGCCCACACGCGCGGTGCCTTGCCGCCACCGCCGAAGGGGTTGATCAGCACGAGCCACGGCCGCCGCGGCGCGCTGCCGCCGTCCGTTCCGAGCAGCTGGCGCACTGTCGAGCACACGCTGGTCGCCTGCTCGAAGAAGGAGCATAGCAGCTCCTTCGTGTTCCTCTGCCGGGCGGGCGCCTTGAGGCCGCAGAAGCCACCGCGGGCGCGAGGCGCAGCGTGCAGCACGAGGCGCGGCGGATTGTCCAGCGCGGAGCAGCCGAGCACGTCGGCCATGTCGAAACCTCGCTCGCCGCCGCGGGAAGGTAGACGCAGCCACATGATGCGGTTTCGGCCCAAGGAGAGCTGCACATCCTTGGCGAGCATGACGGTGCCGCTGATTCCGGAGGCGGCCTCGGTGTCGTGGGGGAGGAGCGGCTCATTGCGCTCGACGATGACTTCGGGCATGTTTCGTCCGAAAAACGTGCATGGGTCGCTTGTTGACGCCAAGTTTTTGGTGGGCTTCGTGCTGTGCATGAAGTGTGACTGAAAATACATGTATAGGGACGAATGCCGGTTTGCGGAATTCCTCTCGTCACTGATGAGGGGCGCCGAGTTCAGCAAGCGCGGGGCACGCGTGCCGCGGTCGATGCCGGTGTACCTGCTGTACCTCGCGCATTTTCTTGTCGAGCTTGCGCTCGGAGCCGTCAAGCTACGTGGGTCGTACGCAGGCATCGACATCTCGTGCGCTCCTGGCGCCGAGAAGTTTGCCCGACACCATGGGGTCTCACTAATTGCACTTGCTTGCCTCGGTGGAGAGGTGTTACGCCGCGAAGCCTTCGACAGTGAAGTTGCTGATGTTGTGAGCTCGGTGCTCGCGCTCTTCCACGCTGGCACAATGTTCGTGATGCTCCATGCCCTCAACTGGAAGGTGGTTGCGATTCACCTACCGTTTGCACTCGGCTTCTTAGCTCACGTGCTCTCTCGGCAACGGGCGCTGAAGAAGGAGAACAAGAGGTCGTAGTGTGTGTTTGTGCGCACGTGCACGACGAAAAGCCAACGATGCATCGCTCGTTACCGCGAAGTAGACGGTCTGTAGTCGGGTCGTGTTCAGAGATATTCAAATTTATTATTTAAGGGTTCTTGTAACTCAGATGTAGTACCCCGTGACTGGCGGGAACTCGTGACTGCCCTCGCGGATGCCCACGCATCAGAGCTCGAATGTGTACGTCGGCCTGGCCTGCTCCATGTCCTTCTTGATCTTCTTGATTTGCATTCTCTTGCTGGCCATGAAGCCAGCGGTGCGCAGGTTGCACGCGAGCACGAGCTCGAGTATCACGAGGATGGCAAGGCCGATGCCCAGCGGCCACGCGTACCGCTGCAGGAGGCCGACGAACAGGGTGACGAAGCTCAGGTACCCGTCGATGCCCTCGTTGCAAAAGTCGGCCTGGCACTGGGTGCGATGCCAGGGTTGCCCATAGTACGCTTGCGCAAGCTCGAGCAGCGGGCAGATGGCCTCGGGAGGGTGGCCGAGGAGATGCCGGGGCGCACCCGTCGAGTACGCGCAGAAGTTCTCATTGGAAGGGTCGTGCAGCGCGGCGTCGAGGTCGTTCAGCGACGAGTGCATTCCGGGATTCGTGCACGTCGCGTGCGTGCCGTTGACGGCGAAGATGACGCTTGCGGTCCGATTGCCAGACCTAGTCTGGTTGTAGTTCGCGGTATTGCCAGCGGTGTCGGCGCCACCGACGCCCCCTCTGCTCTTCTCGAAATCGAGCGAGGGGTCGCGGCAGCACTTTTGGTAAGTCATGCACACAAGGCCCTCGGCCACCGACACAGGCTTCTCGAGGATGTTGGCCAAGAACGAGTCGATGTCCTCCTTGCTGTCGCCGAAGAGCGACTCGAGAGTGTCGCCCGGGACGGCGCCGAGGGAGTAGACCCAATAACATGCGAGGAAGGAGCCGAGGATCTCGACGATGCAGAGCAAGAAGAGGACCCAGAAGCCGAGGCGCAGGATGAGCGTGTGCTCATTCCGCAGCGCGTAGAGCTCGAGGATGCAAAAGAGGACCAGAGCGATGCCGACGGCGCCACACACGACGAGCGTGTTCATCCCAATGAATGCCTCGAAGAGGTCACGCTTGTAGTAGAGGAAGCCGGTGCCGCCAGTGAGCCCGCCGGCCAGGATGCCAACGAAGAAGAGCAGCACGTACGCGATGCAGCGCGCGGTGCATCGTTTGGCGTGCGCCGTAGGGCACGCGAGCTTCCGAACGAGCAGAGAGAAGAGAAGGAAGCCGAGGAGGTAAGTCGAGAGCATGAGCCATGCCTGCCAATCGATCGAATCGAATCGGCTTCGCAGCCTGTCGAGCACATCACCCTCCGTACTGTCGGGATTGGTCGCGGGCGAGATGGCGCAGTCGCTCCGACCGCCAACGGGGGTCAGCGCGCACTGCGCGTCGCAGCGAGAGCAAGTGCCGGTGCCTCCGGGGCACGCGACCTGCAGAGTGAACCCTGCGCTAGCCGCCGTGCCGCACGGGTCGATGCCATGAGCGCACGTGGCGTCGAGGTACGTGTCGGGCGTGCTCCAGTGCGGGTCGCCGCGGCACCCGGCGCGGCCGTTGGTCACATACGAGCTCTGATCGTGCGACTGGACGGCGCATCGACGGAGCACGTACGCACAGCCCTGTCGACGTCCCCAACTCATGCATCCAGCGGCCGTGTAGTTGGCAAGGTAGAAGCCGAGATCCTCCATCGCGGCGAGTGTGATCGATGAGACGATGTCGTGGAGGCCGTACGACATCACGTCATCGCGCATGACCAGCGTCTCCCAATGCGCGGCCCTGCCCGCCTCTGGCACCCCCATCAGCGGTAGCCCGTCCCACAACCTGCCCGCACCCGTCGCGTTCGATTGGCAGTTGAAATAGGTCTGTGCGACCTCGAAAGCGCGCCCCTTGGTAAAGAACCAAACCTCGTCGATCACCGTCGTGCCGTCCGCGCCGTACACTGGCTTCAGCTGAATCAGATGCTTTCGATTCCCGGCCGCATCGCGCGCGTAGTTGAACTGCGAGTTCATGAACCCGAGCCCGTGCATGATCTCGTGGATGATGAAGCCGCGGTGCTGGTCGACGAGCGTGGCGGTCGGCGTGCTGGCGATCCCAGCGATCGACATGTGCCACGCGAGCACGATCCATAACGGCTTGCTCGCCCCATCTGCCGCGCAGCTGCTGCCCGTCCCAGCGACCCCCGCGACGCCCGGCGGCTTAGTGACGCTCAGGATGACGTCGTAGCCGTGCCCGAGGCCGCCGCCGCAGTAGGCGGAGTCGACGAAGACGCTCGAGAGCGTGCGGCAGTCCGCCGCACACGAGCTCTGCACAGGGTAGCCCCTCGACGTGAGCGCGCGAGAGAACGTGCCGGGGCCGGTGGTAAACGTGAGGGCACTCTGCGGGAGGACCGCGAGCATATTGCTGACCTCGGCCGCGAGAATGGTGACGACCTCACGGACCTTGATCCGGTCGGCCTCCGTCACAACATCGGTCTGCAGGCACGTGCTCCAGCAGCCCTCCGGCGACATCGCTTCGACGCCCGCGGTTCCACGCTCGCCGCAAGTGTCGACGAACGGCACCGGAGGCGTGGGTTGGGCTGCGGGCAGCCCGCGTCGAAACTTCTGACCAACAGAGAAGCACGTGCTGTACGATAGAAAGCTATCCGTGGCCATCAGGGCCTGTTTCATCGAATTGGTATCCACCCTGAAACGAATCGGATTGGTGGTCACCCGAGTGAGCGAGTCCAATCTCCTCCGCACCCAGGCCTCCTGCGGCTGCAGGTGCGCGGGCAGCAAATTCTCGTTCTCATGCTGGAGCTGGGTGATGAGCTCTAGCGGCGAACCAAATAGCGAATTATTTCGAACTCCGTCATGGAATGCGGCGACTCCGAGGAGCTCGAGCAAGATGGCCAGCATCAGGTGAACGTTGTGAACTGACTGTGAAACATTCTCGGCCCGTCACGTTCACGTTCACGTTAATTTGCCATCTCGGCAAGACGCACAGCCACAGGTCCCGTGGAGACCCATCGTGGGGGGCGCAAAGCGCAGCACACGCACACATGGACACACACTCGCGTGCCGCGCACGAACACAGACACCGGATCGACCAGAAGAAGGAGAGGGGCGGGAGTATCAAGGTGGTGAGGGAGGAGGCCAAGGAGGGCCAGCTCACGTTCACGAACCTTGCCCGCGCGAATGTATTGAAGGTGGGCTGCTGCGCTTCCGCCCCGGTCCCTCGCCGTACGGCTGTCGCTGGGGCCCACTCGCCATGCGACTGGGCGCGTCAGACTCCCTGCTCCGCTTGTCGCGCCGTGCGCGCACCTCCCCCTGAGAGGCCGGTTGTGATTCCGCTTCCGACTGCAGCACGCCGTCGGATTCATCATTAAAAAGGGTGCGACGTTGCTTGCTGGGCCGAGGGCGCCGCGGGGCTCCTGGCCTTTGGGCGGGCTGCAGCCGGTACGCCGAGCGTGGGGGGGGCTCGCGGGCTCGCTTGCGAGGTGCACGGGCCGCAGGCTGCGCCGCGGTTGGAGGAATCCCTCCCGGGGCACACGCAGCGCAGAGATCGAGGGAGCAGGGTTCACACTCATACGCCCATGTCCCCTCGACCAGTGGTCTACGGCATTCACCATCGCAATTTCGAGAGGAGGGAGCCAGGGCGGAAGTGAGGCAGAAGCACATACTGTGTCCGCGTGGGCATCGGATGCGCGAGCGCGAGATTCCCACAGAGTCGTCTGTACCCACACAATCGAGACAGATGTCGAGGTCGCATCCGTGGCCTTCGCACATCCAGCGAGTGGTTCCCGGCCGGATTCTCGTTCCACACGGCCCATTGCAAAGAGGCTGGAAGCCGCCGCGGCCGCCGCGGACGGGGGCGGGCACAAGGAAGTGACCACGAGTGCATCTAAACCTGGGAGGTTGGGGTGCCCTCGAAGCGGTGGCTTCGGGCGGGGGTGGTTCGAAAGAGCTAGACTGGTTGCACCGCCTGGCTGCGTCCATCGCACCGACAGTGTAAGCCACCGTTGAGCGTTGGGTCCGGGTGACCGCAGCGGACTGGAGGCGGGCTGCTTCCGTGAGTTCCGCCTCTGCCGCGCGGGCTACGCGAGCTTGCTCCCGCCGAGCAGCGTGAGCGGCCGCCCTTGTCGCCTTAGCGGCTTGTCGACGCAGGCGAGCGTCGAGTGCGGCTTGCCTCCGAGCGTCTATGCGCGCCTGCTTCCGACGAGCGACGGTGGGGTCAAACCCAGCATTCCGCAGCCATACGAGCCTGCGTTGATGCTTGGCAGCGCAGGAAAAGGCCCATGTGATATCCAAGTTGGGGTTCGCTCGCGCATTACGCGCAAGTGTGTAAAATGCCGTGAAGACACTGAGCGCAGAGTCCCAGTTGTCGTAAGCCCACTCCCCCGCCTCGCGCCCTCCTTCCCTGTCTGGCTCTGTGAAGGGCTTTCGCGCCCTGTCCAGCACCGCTATGCCCATCATGGTGGCCCAAAGTCGAAGCGCCCTGAAGCAGCGGCGAACGAGGCACGCACCGTCCCACACCTCCCGAAGGCCTCTCGAAGCCATCCACTTGGCTCTGGGGGCAGGCCTGTCAATGATGACAACGCAATCGCGGTATGAGACGGCGGTGGTCCGAACCGCGTTGACCTTTGTCGGCGGGCCCATGCGGGCCGTGCACGCCGCCTTCCGCCCCTCTCCAATGATGGCGACGATCCACTTGAGAAAGCCCCTTCCATAACCTAGCGCGAGGGTCCTCGCCGCTTCGGGTGATTCGACGACGAGCTGTGATCTCGGCGCGTCCGGTAACCCAAGCATGAATCGAAGGGCGGCGTGTCGCTCACGAGGGCCGAGGCGGTCGGCACCGCCTGAGAGGGCTGTCAAGGCGTAATGGGCCTGTTGAGTGCCAAAATCGCTGAGTCGGTGTGCCAGCCACCCCATGGCTCGTGATCGGTATAGCGCCGAGTCACCGACGCAGCAAGTCGTGATGGTGTGCCATCTCGACTGCGGCGCTCGAGCAGGGATCGGCCGCCACAAGCCGGCCACTGTAACGCCCTGAGCAAGAAAGCAACCTGTACAGGGGCAGGGGGCGTGCGTCTGGCACCACCATTCCCAGCCTCCCTTTTGAGGTCGATACTCTCGGAGGCGGTCGAGCTGGGCCTCCCCCGGAAGGACTCGGTCGAGGAGCCCTGCACCGAGGCGGTCGGCGAGAAGCCCACAGCGGTCGGCACGTGCGTCGAGGATGCAATCAAATGTAGCCTCTGTGAGCAGCCTGGCTTTGACTGGGGAGCAGCGGAGGAGCTGCCATGTATCGCTAGACTCGAGAAGGGTGAATGAGGTAGTGCCCACCAGCTGGGCCATCATGAAGGCGTGGCAAAAATCATAAGCGGCGCGGCCAGCGCCCCTCTTGACACCGGCAATGCGACACTTGGCGTGAGCCGAAGGCATAAGGTCCATTGGCAGAATTGGGGAGTCGAGCATGAATTTGGCGGTAGCGTCAGCAGCCTCGTTCGGAGTAATGCCGTCGTGGCTGTGGACGTGGACGTAAAGGATGGCCCGATGGCGTTGCTCGAGCTCAGAAATGTTGCCAAGTTCCTTGTCCCGGTAGCGCGCGGTCTTCGCGGAGACCGTGCGCCCCGGGAAAGCATGCCCTGCTTGCATACCGCTCAAGCAGTCGGTGACCACCACCGAGACAGAATTCACCGTAGCGGCGAGGTGGTCCTGAAAGGCGGCGAGTTCGGCTTCGTAGGAATGGCGCTCAAAGGTATCTGCGTAGATGTCCAGTTGGCCCCCGAGCACCGAGCAGCCAAGAGCCTCCGAAGCGACGGCCAGGCACACCCTGCTGATGCGAGTGGCACCAGTTTCCTCGTGGATGTCCTTGGAGCCGTCGGTAGCGACGAAGTGTGAGACAGGGTATTCAGACTCAAGCTCAAGGAGCTTGTCGAATACAAAACGGCATTCCGTTATCTTGACCGTTTTGCGTGCCTTGTCACTCACAATCTGACATTCCCACCAAAAGCGGGCGGCGAGCGGGCAATCAGGGTGGGCGGGGTTGCCACGGAGTCTTCCCGCGTCGTCAAAGCGATATGCGAGTCTTACGCGGGCAAGCCATTCCTGCCCACGCCCATTCCACCGTACGTGGAAGCCGCCCTGGATACGTTGGTGCCATACTCGGTCGGCGGGCGAGAGTTTAGAATCATAGAAGAAAATTGCTCGGCGAGTAGCCCCGTCTAAGTCCAGTTGAGATGGCCCCGTGGTGCCGGGGGGGTCAAAAAGCGGTGGGTTTGAGTCGCCCAGGAGGGCCGTGAACGCTTCCTTGAGTGAACGAAGGCGCCCACTATCCGTTGCCGTGACGCCCGGTGTGAAGACCGCCGTGGGGCAGTGAGGGATGTGAGGAGGGGGTGTCGCAGGGTGAACCCGATCCAAGGGGAGAGACCCCGTCGGCGAGCTCTTGACAACCACAGATTGCCGATATCCAAGCGCTGCGGAGCAAAACTCAGTGAGTAGCTGAGCGACGGTCTGGGGAGCCATGTCATGAGGGATGCGCATTCGAACGCCGTCATGTTGGAGATTGATGACCTCGGCCTGCCACCTCCTGGCCCACTCACATTTAGCCCGACGCGACGCACCCTCGTAATCCTGAAGGACGTAGGACTTGGCTGTGAGTTCGCTGTCGCGATCCCCATCACGCATAAGAGAATTGATGAGCTCGACGTACTGAACGAGGTGGGGCCGAGAGCTCACGAGCCACCGAGCACGAGCTTCCTGTTCCCGTGCGAACCGGGCGAGGTTGAAGGTGACGGACAGCGGGGGTGGCGAACGGTGACCCCCCGTTCCAGTCGGGCCTGTGCAATCTCGAGCCGAGCTTTGGCTTCACAGAAAGCCCGGTGGATATCGGTGTCGGTAGGAGGAGCGCGAGCGCTGAGTCCTACAAGCAGAACTCCAAATGCATCCGTGCAACGGGCGATGCGACAAGCTTCGTCCGTGAGCAGGGGCGGCCTGAGTTGTTCACGTGAAAGAAGCGCAGGAGACAGACAAGAAGCGGGGTAGTCGACTGCAAGCATGGGTTCGCGCTGCCATGAAGCTGCAATCGGCCGTGGCATGGCAGAATTCATCGCGTTGGCGGCAAGGGGCTGGGGTGAGGCTGAGGGTGAATCCGGGGTCCCCACGTCTCGCTGGTGAAGGGGGCTGCTGACGGCGCTGGAAGTTGTTCCATCTCGAACATCGCTGAGAACATCACCCTCGTGTAACCAGTGAAGCATCCGAAGGGCGGCGCCTCTAGACTGGTCGCGGTCGAGAAGCTCGCGTAGCGTGTCGGTGAGGCGCTGACACGCCTCGTCGTCGACGCGCAAAAATTCACGGCGTTCGGATAGCGTGGCAAACCTGTCATCGGCGGACTGATTGGGGGCGATCCGTGGGTCACTCTCGTCGTCCCCGTCGTCATCGTCGTGATGCAGGGTCCGCCGGGAGTCTTCTGGTCGCGCCGTGAGCCATTGAAGCCAGTCGACTCCTTGAGCGCGCATGATGCGTAACACGGTGAGCGCGTCGACTGAGGGGATGAGTTCCGAGTCGCCGATGAACAGTTGAGCGAGGGCTCGGGCGTGAAGACAGCCACTCCAAAAATTGCTCGGATTGGTTCTGTAGGAATCTGAGTGGATAATGCCGAGGAGAACGGGTACGAGCTCATAAAAGGACCGAAGAACGCTCTCGAGACCATAACTCCACAAGACACGGGCAACGGCGTGGTGGGCACGGTCGGCGGCGGGGGTGCAAACGGGTGAAGCCAGCGCATTAACAAGCGTCATAAGGCTGGCCGCCATCATAGCGGGCCAGACGTGCACGTTGCCGTAACCTGAAATGTGAGCCGCCGGTCCGGCAGCAGCAACGAACAGCTGAGACAGGTCGTCATTGACGGACGTGGAAATGCCCCGAGGGGAAGCATGCAGTTGGACTCGAGGTGAGGAGTACGAGCGCCGAAAGCCTTTAACTCCCTTCTGTTGCAGGACGCGCCGGCACGCCGGTCCGAGCGTCCCCTCGACGGCCTCGAAGGAGCCACCAAAGCAGGCGCCGTAAAAGAAGGCGTTGCCGTTAATGCTGAGCCCAGCGCAGCCGAGCGCGAGCCTCCTGCTCATCGACGAGGTGGCAGCCTGGGCGCCACACGCTGTTATTTTGGAGCGGAGAGTAGAGAGTCCAACCTCGTTGTGGCGGCCGTCCATTCGAGTAGCCATGCCGCAGTACAAGTAGTGTTCGGAGACGAGGAGGTTGGGGATACGCCGCGGGAGATCGCCGTCGACGAGCGCAGCGATGTAAAATTTCTTGCGGGTCTCGATGGGGATGAGCGTGCCGTCGCGACCGCGCTTGTATTCGAGAGATTGGACCACCGTTTTGTTGTTGCCCTTGATGTTGAGCTGACAGTCCGTGATGCGACTCCAGATAGACCAAAACAACGTGATCCTGTCGAGGAAGAAGGCCTCACCAGCCGCGTTGGCGGCGTCGTCGACGAAGACGAGAGATCCCATTTCGCCACCTGCCCCGTCAGGAGCAAACGCCGTGTAGCCGCTGATCTTGAGCTCGAGTGCTTGCGCTATCGTATCCATCATGATTTTGCAGGCTTCAGGTGAACCTTGCGCGCCTTGAAGGAAGCCTCGAAGGATTGGAAACGGGTCGGTGGCCCCAAAAGCCGTCTCGTACCGTCCTTGAGCGACTCCGTGCTACCAATTTTCAACGAGTCCGCGCAGTGCTTGAAGCCCCTGCTCGGGGAGCCCATAATGACGCATAGCTTGTGCTCCCGCCGAGCGAGAAAAGGACATGAAGCACTTGGTGAGGTCAACGTAAAGGACGTACAAGGCTTTGCGACGATAAAGAGCGTCGTCGATGCAGAGGTGCAGGGCAAAAGCCTGCTCTGTGCAGCCCCTGCCCTTGCAGCCGCCCGCATGGTTCGCAAGAACTCTAGCGCCAACCGGCGTGAGAGCCGTGTGCAAGAGGCACCGTTCGGCGAGTTTGGCGCCATGGTTGATGAGCCAAATGTCGCGGAGTTGCTCCATGCGCAAAAGTCCGGACGCCTTTTTGGGAATGAGAACAGCCATGATTTGGAGGTAGTGCGCCGGGTAGACGCCTTCCTCCATGCAACGTAGCAAGAGCTCGAAGTAAGCGAGTTCTGCAGGGTGCCCCTCTGGTAGACATTGGAGCATCTCAATGATGAACGGGTTGAAGGCCCGCGCTTTGCCCTTACGTTGTTTACGGGCCTCCCGGCGAAGTACGTCGACCGGAAGGGCGTCGCGAAGGGTCCAGGGGGCCCCACCCGGTAACGTCAAAGTCGGGGAAAGAGGCACAAGCATTTGTAGCCAAGTACCGAAGGCTTCGTCATCCGAGGCGCTAAGGCGGTTTTGATTGACGCCGTATCTGTGAGCGAGAGTGTGAACTGCTGAAGCGCTTCTCTGAATCTCGCCGTCGTCGTCAATGAGCGCCGCGAGCTGGAACCTGTTGGCTTTCTTGCGCTGCTTGATGGCTCGGAGCCGCTCATGCATGCGCTCAGCGAATTCCTGTGCCGAGCATGGTTCGCCGACCCCGAGGTTGATAGCGTTGTTCAAATGACGACGCCGCGCCTCGACCTCGGGTTGTAATAGAGCAATGGCGTCGCGGAGCCGCTTGGCGCATGCGTTGCGAAGATCCTTCCAAGAGAGCGCGCGCCCGGTCGCGGCAGCGCGCCGGATCTCGCGGTCGCGAACACGTCGGAGGATGACGGCCTTGTAGAGGCGGTCATTGTTGTCGGCAAGGAAGAAAGCTGAAGCACGGGTGTCGTGGTTGGCACTCCACTCGAAGGAAGCACTGACGGCCGAGTAAAGGCCTCGCAACCACTGGAGGCGGGTCTCGGGTTCGTTGGGCGGTGCGGCTCGCGGTGCACGAGTGGCCCATTCGTCTGCACCCATAGCTGTGCTGGCGCTGCGGACGAGGTGTGCTTCTAAGGCGGCGAGGGCGATATCGGCCGTTGCCCCGCGTGGGGCCGTATAAAGCGCAGCGAGGCGGCCATAAGCGGGCCAGGCGCTTGGGGATTTGCTGATACGGTACGTACTGGCTCGTCCTTCGCCAAGCTTCTCGAGGGTACCCTCGTCGCGAAAAGAGAGACTGACACGGTGATCAAAGGCATCGCCATCGCTGCCCCATTCGCCAAGAAAAATGCCACCCTTCTCGGAGGCCCTCCAAAAGGGGAAGGATTCACAATCCACAAAGACGAAATCAAGATCTCGGTCGTGGAGGTGCCCCGTGGAGGCTCGAAAAGTAAATTCCCCCTGCTTGAGTCGTGAAGGGATAGCTGCACTGAAAGAGTCGCCGTCGGCTCCGCCAAACCATCGCCGATAAAGAGCCTCGTCATGGGCCTCGTTAGGTGAGCCATTGCGTCGCGAGGTAGGGGAGGGTGATGCGTTCCAATCTCCGGCGACTGCAAAAGGTAACGTAATAGCGCCCGAGATAGTGTCCATCGTGAGCGTCATCACTTTGTCCGCCACGAGCTCAATGAATGCCGCGCGCGTGGCTTGACTGGCGGCGGCAGGAACGTAGACACACGCGAAGAAGAGATCCTCATTCGCGAGGGGCCCGCGCGTTCGAGTGAGGCGAATGCCGAAAGCTCGTCTGCCTGCGTAAAGTTGTAACAGGTTAGCGACGGCGGGTGTGAGCCGCCCGTCGGCCTGTGCTGCCTCAATGTCGCCGGAGTGGAGGAGAGCGATGGCCGTGCTGTCTCGGTCTTCACTCTGTGCCGTGTGCGCCTTGCGGAACTGGTTGCGGTGCCACGCAAGCAGAACCCCGCCGCGACGGTGAGCATCTTTGCGAGAGCTGGTTTCTTCGCCGGCACGCGCCATGACATCGTAGCCGAGTCGGAGTAGTTCGGTTGCAAGGCGGTCGACGCTGGCCTGTCCACCTCCTAATTCCTGCAGCGCGACCAAAGCCGGTCGGTGCCAAAGTTGAATCGTGGAGAGTAGCGACCGGGTTCGGCAATCAAGGTGGTCAAGACCAGCGGCTTGTCTTTCGGAGATGGCCGATCCCTTCATGTTGAGAGAAAGGAGCGTGAAGCCGTTCTCGTTGGCAACCGGGAGCTGAGGGTCAAGTCGCAATGGCTGGGGCTCGTCTATTTCGTCACCGCCACCGCGTAACCGTAGAGTTCGTTGGTTGTTCCTCGGCACATGCCGCGCTGTCGACTCGATCACGCCTGAACCGTCGCGATGACAGCACGAGCGGGCAGGTAGCAACCCTACTCTTACGAGTAAGGAGGGAGAGGAAGACCTTCCGATGGGGAGTCCCAAGGGCTCGCGTAAGGCCCGTAGCGTTCGTAAGAGAATACGTAGCCTGACGCCAGAGTGACGGTGGTGATGACGCGGTGATGACCGGGGCTCGGCGGGAATGCGGCGGCGAGTGGCAGGGCGGGCGGCACTGGCGCCAAAGGGGACACAACCGGTGTCACCTGCGCGCGTTTGAGCGTTCCTGAGCGCAGTCGCATGGAGGGCTGACCAGGTGCGAGAGCCGGCTGAGGCGGCGCGTCGCGTGAAGACATTGAAGTCGAGGGAGAGCGGATCGCCACGTAGTCCGCCACCATGAAGAGACAGCCAGATTGCAAACTTCCTCGATGCCATCACGGCGCCTTGCCGGCACGGCGCGAGAATGGCGAAGGAGAGCGGGGTCGCGAGCCACGAACAGAGCCCGGCCAAAGGAAAAGCGGCGCTTCGGCGGGTGGCCCCGTAGCGCAAGAGGGCCGTCAGGGCCCTCTCGAGTAAGCGACGCCGTCGTGGGCAGTGGACGTTCGCGAATCGGCGACCGCGAAAACCGTGCCAGATAGCGGCGCGAGTCCATGTGAGAGATAAGTGAGGGGCATGGCCCCACCGGACTCCGACTCTATGCGACCGCGTGCCCTGTTGCCCGTACTGTCCGAAGACGTGGTGACGCGAAGTCCCCTCGTCGCCCCCGGCCGGGGCCGACAGCTGAATACCCACACACGCGTACGGGGGAGAGACCGTGTGACCGGTTTCCTGCGGAGGACTAGACATGTCCACGCAGCCCCCATCGCGGGAAGACTCCCCATTCCGTCGCCCTTGCTGTGAGGCTGCGAGGGGCACTCGTGTCCCGTAGCCGCAGCCCTATCGGCGGCGGAGGTGCCGGAGCCAGTTCCGTAGCCGAGGCAGGGGTCGAGCCGGGTGCCGGGGCGGGCGCCGGGGCTGGTGCCGGAGCGGGTGCTGGGGCCGGAGCGGGCGCCAGGGCTGGTGCCGGGGCGGGTGCTGGGGCCAGAGCGGGTGCCTGAGCGAGCGCCGTGGCAGGTGCCGGAGCGGGTGCAGGGGCAGGTGCCGGGGCGGGCGCCGTGCCGGGCTGTGCAGAGACGCGGCGGCGGCGGGTGTCCTGGCTCTCCTCGGCGGCGGGGGGGCCCTCTGCGACAATGGCGAGTAGCTCGGCCGCGCGCGGGATGATGGTGCCCGGTGCAGCGCGGACACATTCGGGTTCTTCGCCAAGCTCGGCGTCAGAAGTTGGAACGGGGGTCTTCATGATCATGTGCCCGATCAACTTCTGCAGCTCGTCCAGAGACGAGGCCACCTTGTAGGGGGTGCCGACGTGCGATGGCGCATACGTGATGGATGTCTTCCCGGGCTTGGTCGTGGAGAGTAGAATTCCGCGCGACATGAGTGCGTTGACTTGAGCGACGGTGGCCGCGTCGTCGGCCGTCTCAACGCGCATGATCACCACGTTTTTGGAGACCAAATCGGGGGCCTTGAAAAAGGTGACCTGAGACGCCTTGAGCCGGAGGAGGCCGGCGAGACCCGGCTTGATGCGCAGGTTCGCGTCCGTAACGCTCATGGCGCCCGAGAGGAAGAAGATGTTCACTCCCTGGACTGGGTCGTGACGGAAGGTCTCAAACTGGGCATCGCCAAGAAGGGTGACACTGTTGGCCAGGCACCAATCCAGATGCGGCTTGCTCACGCAGGTGCACATGTACACATATTGCCCCTTGAAGGCGCGAGGGTCGGTGATGAAGTACGCGGACGAAACCAGGTGCTGGTGCCAGAGCTCGAAAATAACCTCGGACTGCATGACGTGGAGGCGACCACGGGTCTTGTCTACTGCGATGGCGAAGCGGAGTGCGTCGGCAGGCTCATCACGTGGGAGACCAGGGCAGAAGAAGTGGCCAAAAAGTCCTTTGCGAAAGGCTTCCGCGAGCTGGTCGACGTACTCGGGGAAGACGGCAATCGAATACAAGCCCGAGATCTGGTTGTCGTCAATGACAATATCGAAGCTGCGATGGCCGTTCTCGTAAACGTCCTCGAAAGTGACGGGCTTGGGCGCACCCTCCTTGGTCAGAAACGTGTAGTCAATCTTGAGGAGCAGGTCAGCCAGTGCATCCCGCTTCTTGAGCGCAGCAGCAGTTTTGATACCCATGGGCATCATGAAGGGGTTATCGACGTGCTTCGCCTCGCGGTTGGTGACTGGGCAGATGAACATGAGGGTGGGGACCTTGACATCCTCGTGCAGCGGATCGATAGATTTGTGAGTGTCCATAGTGAGCCTAGAGATGTCGCGCTCGACCACGCCCGGCTCGAAAGTTTGATTGGCGGGCATGCCTGGCAGGCGTTCTCGGACAGTAGTGGCCACGTTGCGCTTGTCTTGGAGGACGCGAGCAAGGCGACCGAGCGCCGGCGTGAGGTCGGACGCGATCGTCGGTCCGAGTGGGTTCGATGCGGGCTGTGGCGGGGGTAGGTTGTGTTTGCGAGCGCCACCGTTGTTGACGCCGAGCAAAGTCGTGTTGCCCGGGGCAGTGGGCTGAATGGCAGGAGCAGCGGCCACGGATGGTGGCGTGTCGCCCGTAACGAGAGTAGAGCTCGTCGGCGGATTGGTAGCAAGGGTGGCCGGAGGCCTCGGTGCCAGTGGTGCTCCAGGATGGGCACGGGTTGCATCTCTTGCGCCGCCCGAGGCGGTGGTTTCATTTACGGCATCGGCGCGCGCTGCGCGTTTGGCCTTGGCCGGTCGAGTGGGGGCTTGCGCCGTCGTCGTAATGTCCATTGACACCACGCGGTCGCGCGTATCCGTGTGGGAAGGGTCCATCGTTCGGCGCGGGCTCACGCTGCGTGGCTCCGGCGACCGCCGTCGCGCGCAAGGAGGCTCGCACTGAAAACTCGCGCCGAAAAAAAGGATCGGCCCGTCAACTGGATGGCGTTCGCGAATCAAGCGTGTGCTAGGTATGAGCGTCCGTTCAGCAACCTTTTTCTACGGGGTTTCCAACTCTGACGTCGCATATGACAGTTTACGATACTTATCGAGTTATCGACTTCGGTCGTATGAACGTATCGTCTCCTCTCTCTTCGCTTTCTGGACACTGCCGCGCTCCACCTCACCTTCCGCTCGCACAAGGCGCGCGTCCTCACAACGCCGTTCCGCGCTCGAGGTTGGCGCGAATCTCGGACGTGTACCCGTCGAACGCGCGCCCAATCTTCTTATTAAACACCTCATTGCGCCGGTTGATGTATGTAACGTCCGCGTCCTCGTTGAAGGTGCGCCGGCGTGACCAGTTGGAGCGGCGCACGGCCGCGTCGTGCATGTCCTCGACGAGTGCCTGCACGCGCTCCTTGGAGACCGGCGGCGCCTGCCCATACGCGAGCGGGTCTGCATCGCCCTCGTCGACCACCTCATCACCCGTCGCCGCTCGGCCGGCCTCGGCCACGCGATTGGTCTGCTTCTTGTAGTGCCGGTACTGCGCCTCGTTATTGTACACATCCCACCCGTACTCGGCCCGACGCTTGCCCTTCTTCTCGGCCTTGTACAACCGTTCTGCCGCCGCCTCGGCCGTGATCTCCAAGTGCTGCTCCACCTCGGTGGCCTCGCCGCCGCCGCTCTCGGCCCGCGCCTTCTGCTTCGCCTCGTACGCGCGCTGGATGCGCTCCTCCTTGAGGCCGGCCTCACCAAGCTTGGTGCGCCGGTCCTCAGCCACGACCGCCTTGTGGTTCTGCTGCCGCGCTGCACCAAGCTTTGACTTGAGCTGTGCCAGCCGCTGTGCAGCTGCGCTCTGCGGGAGCGATGACTGAAGGGCCGAGTCGCTCGATGAGGCCGCCGGTAGAGATGTGCCCAGGATGGCAGGCAGTGGTACTGCGTGGTAGCTCACCGCATGGCCGTCAATCTCGTCCATGGTTTGGCGGGGCAGAAAAAGGCGGACGCCCAAAGGTCACGCGAGTTGTCACGCCCAGGGGGTCGCACCAGACACACGCGTTTCACATCAAACTGAGTGTTGTTTGGGGATAGGCCGCTTAGAGCCAAGCGGTTCTGTATTAAATACAATTGTACATCGCAAACGCAACTCGTATTCCAAAATTTGGGTCGAGACCGATGGCGTACGCCTGTGACCATCTCAGGGCTGCGACAAGCGCTTCTCGCGGTCGGACACCCTCACGAATCACAAGCGCATGCACACAGGCGAGCGGCCGTGCTCATGCGCTCCTCAATGTTAACTGAGTCGACAGGCAACGAGGAATAGGAACGAACTTGTCGAGAAAGTTTCGGTAATTGACACCAAATGTGGCGCGGTGTCGCAAACGGACGAATTTAGAAGGTGCGATTAACGTGCACGATTAACGATGGCGCTGTGCACGGGCGAGCGGCCGTACGCCTGCGAGCACGAGGGCTGCGGCAAGCGCTTCTCGCGGTCGGACACCCTCACGAATCACAAGCGCACACACACTGGCGACCAGCCGTACGCCTGCGACCACGAGGGCTGCGGCAAGCGCTTCTCGCGGTCGGACACCCTCACGAATCACAAGCGCACACACACTGGCGACCAGCCGTACGCCTGCGACCACGAGGGCTGCGACAAGCGCTTCACGTGGTCGGACACCCTCACGAATCACAAGCGCACACACACGGGCGACCAGCCGCCGTACGCCTGCGAGCACGAGGGCTGCGGCAAGCGCTTCTCAGAGTCGAGCAACCTCACGGTGCACAAGCGCACACACACGGGCGAACGGCCGTTCGCCTGCGAGCACGAGGGCTGCAGCAAGCGCTTCTCAGTGTTGGACACCCTCACAAAGCACATGCGCACGCACACGGGCGACCAGCCGTACGCCTGCGAGCACGAGGGCTGCGGCAAGTGCTTCTCGCGGTCGAGCAACCTCAAGTCGCATATGCGCACAAGCTCGCATATGCGCACAAGCTCGCATGGCCAGTGCAGCCACAATGCGCCGGAGCACCTGTGTGACGACCTCGAGTGCGTCCAGCGCCGGGACATGCGCCGTCAGGTCGCTGTGGACTTTGGCCTGCAAGCGACCCGCTCGCCAGCAGCGCGCCCAGCGCCTGCCATGCTCCCATCAACGCCGCAGCGCTCGGGTGGCAGCAGCCGCAAGCGCCCACAGGAGGCCGAGGACTGGTACGAGGACGAGGAGGGCATGCAGCTCGCTGTGGCCCTGTCGGCCTCCGTCACACAGGCGGGCCTTCCCGATGAAAGGCGACAGTGGCTGGAAGGCCGGCCGGCTCACATGCAAGGCGCTTCTTCCAGCTTCGACATGGAGCATGCTGGCAACAACGACCAGTTGGATGAGGTGGAGGTGGAAGTGGAAGTGGAATCGGAGGAGGTGGGTCCTTGCTTCGGCTGCTGCCTGGGCGGGGAAGTGACCTTGATCGGCACGGCGCGCGATCGACCAGACCCGTCCGAACCCGACGGCGGGTGGGGATACACCCCATGCTGCGGACAGACGGCACACTTTGACTGCCTCGGGCGCTGGCTCACCCCGGACGATCCTGACCATGGCAGGCTGGTGGAGTCGACGAACGGGCTGGTGGCCATCGAGCTCAAGTGCCCATTTTGCAAGAAGGCGCTCTCCCGCTCGCGCACGCGCATGCTGATGATCTAAGCCTAATGTGTGAATCTTGTTGATTTGCTGCCGTGTCGGTTTTGATATGTCGGCCTTGGCGCGCTTCGGCAGATTGTCCCAAACAAAAAGTCAGTCAGATCGGTTAGGGGATCAGATGATTTATAATCGGAGGTGCCCGAGACGCGAGAGCTGTGCTACAGCTGGCCAAGTGTTGTTAAGTGTTGAGCTCCGCTCTCGGCTCTGAGTCACAGCACCACACGTTCACGGACGTTTTCTTCTACAATAGCGCTGGGAATCACAGATTGAGACATGAGAGCCAGCACGGGGCCTCATTACCAGATTACCTCAAACTTGACATGCCCATGGCACGCAATCGTACATTCGTACTGCAACCGCAAAGTCATCAGATCACCTACGTACCGTGCCTCCCCCGGATCGCTGTCTCAGGCTCAGCGTATCAGGCGGGGTTCGCGCTGGCGGCGGTATGTGCCCGCCTGGTGGTGTGTACCCGCCTCGCTGCGGCGAGGGCTCGTAGGGCTGCTGGCCGGGGGGCAGCAGGCAGCGGCGTAGGCCCACGATGCACGGATGGAGCACTGGCTCGAGGCACTGTGCCGTGGCGCCAGGCAGTGCGGCGAGCCCCTTGCACACCTCGGTACCCACGTTGCCTGTCTCCTTGGCCACGTGAGCCGTGGAGCGGCCACATGCGAGTACTCCGTCTGTGGTCGTGCGCGCGCACGTGCCCGCTGCGTTCGCGGTGCCCTGCGCGCACTCGATCGTGGCTTTCGACGTGCCCTGCGCGCAAGAGACAAAAGCGCCCGCCGTGCCTTTCGCGACGAAGACGACGCCATTGGCCGTCATCTGAGCTGCTTTGAACACAGCGAAGCCCGTCCCACCTACAACGACGACCACGCCCATCCCAATCGCTTTGACGATGAAGGCGGTGTGGTGCGCCACGGCAAGGGCTGCTTTGACGGTCAGCTCGCCGGCAGCCTTACGCGCCTCATTGAGGGCCGAGAGCAACGCGCCCGCCTGCACAAGCAGCTGTACGGATGCCGCCCCCGTGGCCGCACCCGCCTCCGCCAGCTTGATGGCCGTGAGGCTCGCGAGCTTGCCCACTTCATCCCGCGCGCGCACGGCCGCGGCGACCGCCACCTCGGCCGCCATCGCCGAGGCGGCGACAGTGACGACGGCGAGGGCGGACATCTTCTCCCTGGCGGCGATGGCCATCTCGGCCAGCGCCTGGGTGGCCGCCACGGCCGCCTGCGCTGTGGCGTGGCTCGCCTTGACGGCGAGCGTCGCCAGGGCGGGCCAGCCGACGGTCGTGCTCCACTCTGCCGCAGAGATGGCCATCGCCACGCTGTTCTCAGCCGCCGTTGCCGCGAGCCTCGCCAGAGTGTCTCGGGAGGCCACGGCAAGCGCCATCGCCTGCGAGGCAGCGAGCTGCGCAAACATCGCCACCGCCGCGCCAGCGAGGCTCGCCTGGTCCTTGCCCCATTGTGCCACCATCACAACGAGCTGAGCGACCACCGCTGCCGCCTTGGCGATCGCCTCGGCACACGTGGCGGCCAAAGCGGCTCCGCGCTGCTTGGTCGCCGTCCACATCTCGCTGAGCCGAATGGCACACTGCACGACCGCCGCCGCGCGCCCGGCCGCATCCATCGCGATCTTGGCCTGCTCGAGCTCGCTCTCGAGCCGCTGCACCTCCAGATTCTGACTCTGCACGCGCAGCCGCTCCTCCTCGAGCGCCGACTGCAGCGAGACCAGCTGCTCCACGTGCACCGGTGCCAGCGCCGCCTCGGTCTCAGGGGTGTAGTCAGGGGACGCCTGAAGGTCGCGGAGCATCGCCTTGAATTGAGGCGACGCCTTGAGATCGTCTAGGGAGATTTCGTGCGCAGACGGCGTCGCTGGTGGCGTCTCGGGAGGCTCGATGGCAGCAGGGCGCTCGGCAGGGCGCTCTGCGGTCACCTTGCTCGCAATCTTCACCTCGGCTGAGCTCGCAATCTTGGACAGCGCTGGCGAGGGCCAACTTTGTGCGAGCAGGTTCTTCTCAACGGCCGCCTCGGCAACCAGGAGGTCCTCCGTGCTCTTGTCCTCAGTGCTCTTGTCCCAAGCTGACGCCTCCCCCGTCCTGCGCGGCGTCTTGTCGATCGCCTGCGCTGCCTCGGTCAACCAAGCTGGCGTGCCTGGCGTGCGCGCCCCCGCCGCTGTGGACCCTCTGATCTGGGCCGCGAGGTCAGGGGAGGAGCCTGCCGGGCTGGGCATGTACCCTAGGTTGTTGTACGAGCCCGTGGGGCTCGGCATGTATTTGGCCGGGCTCGGTGTGTGCAACGCGGCGCGCTGCGTCGTATGCGGGCTCAGTGGTCCTGCGCTAGTTGAGCCTCCGAGGTCCTCGCGCCGTGCTGAGCGTACGAGGTCCTCCACGCCCCTGGTGGCCGCCTCAAGCTCACCGAGCAGCACTTCAGCCCTCGCTTCCACCTCGATCGCCTTGCCGCGCTCCTCGGCGAGCTGGCGTCGTGCGAGGAGCCCTCGGATAGAGCTCTGAACGATCGTCGCCGCAAGTTCCTCAATCTCTTCATCCGTTGGAAAGTCTCCTTGCTCCATCTCGGCGGTTATCTCGGCGCTCCCAGCGTCGGCCTCCACCTTGGCTGCCCCAGCCTTGTCCTGAAGTGGAATCAGCAGCGGCGATGAGGAGCGTTCATAAGGCACTTCGGAGGCGGCCGAGGCCACGGCCGCCTCCCCACCCTCGGCACCTCGGGATTGCGCGGGCGCTCGGGACGGCGCTCCGGATGGGACGGGAGCGTGAAAGGAGACGCCGTAACGGCCGTCCGAGTTGCGAATCAGCACCGCCACCCGGGTGTGTGCTTCAGCGGGCGCGGCAGCTGGTGGCGGCACCTCCTTGGCTGACCCCGTCTTGTCCTCAAGTGGTGTCAGCAGCGGTGAAGAGGAGCGCTCATAAGGCACTCCCCATGATGAGGAGCGCTCGTAAGAAAGATCGTAAGGCACTACGGAGGCGGCCGAGGCCACGGATGCCTCGTCGATGGCTTTGCAAATCGCCTCGCTGGTATAGGCAAACGCAAGGGCCTGAATCTCGCGAATCTCGCGAATCTCGCGAATCTCGCGAATCTCGCGACTTGTCGGCGACGGCTCAGGCGCGGAAGGCTCAAGTGCGACGTTTGGCGATGCCTTCGGCGAGACGACCTTCGGTGACCTCGTCGGCTGCTCCAGCGTCACCGCCGACGCCGCCGCCGCTGCTGTGGGCACCGTCGCCGCCGCGGGCAAATAAGGAGCGGCCACGAGTGGCGTTGCGTTCTGAGCCTCTGCGGACTCCTCGGCGATCGCCGGCAGCGGCTCGCCGAGATTGGTCCCGAGATTGGCTCCGAGATTGGCTCCGAGATTGGCTCCGAGATTGGCTCCGAGATTGGCTCCGAGATTGGCTCCGAGATTGGCCCCGAGACTGGCCTCCTTTCCCGGTGATTCTCCCGAAGATTTCACCTCCACAGCCCGCGCCGTCAAATCTCGCTCAATCTCCATCTCACGCTCCGCCAGCTCCAAGCGCTTCTTGAGCTGTTCGAGCTCCGCCTGAACTACAGCAGCAGCTACTGCCTCTGGCATAAGGGCCTCTGCGACCGCCTTTGCCTCTGCGGCTGCTTTCGCCTCCGCAGCCGCCTTCGCCTCCGCAGCCGCCTTCGCCTCCGCAGCCGCCTTCGCCTCTGCAGCCGCTTTAGCCTCGTTCGCCTCCAAAACTGCCTTCGCCTCCGCGACCGCCTTTGCCTCGGCGGCTGCCTTCGCCTCTGCGGCTAATTTCGCCTCCGCGACCGCCTTCGCCTCTGCAGCCGCCTTCGCCTCTGCAGCCGCCTTCGCCTCCGCAGCCGCCTTCGCCTCCGCAGCCGCCTTTGCCTCTGCAGCCGCCTTCGCCTCCGCAGCCGCCTTCGCCTCTGCAGCCGCTTTCGCCTCCGCAGCCGCCTTCGCCTCTGCAGCCGCCTTCGCCTCCGCAGCCGCTTTCGCCTCCGCAGCCGCCTTCTCCGCCGCAGCTGCCTTCGCCTCCGCGTCAGCTTTTGCTTGTAATTCCTCGATGGCCGCCTTCGCCTCCGCTGCCGCCTTTGCCTCCGCTGCCGCCTTCGCCTCCGCAGCCGCTTTCGCCTCCGCAGCCGCCTTCTCCGCCGCAGCTGCCTTCGCCTCCGCGTCAGCTTTTGCCTGTAATTCCTCGATGGCCGCCTTTGCCTCCGCTGCCGCCTTTGCCTCCGCTGCCACAATGCGTGCCTGTGCGTCCGCGACCTCCTGCTCTAACTTCCTCAAGCGCGCTTGCACCTCTGACCGCACGCGCGCCTCCGTCTCCGCCTTCTCAGCTGCTGCTCTTCGCTCGGCCTCCGCCTGTGCCTTCTTCGCCGTCTCCTCCGCAGCCTTCTTTGCCTCTGCTGCTCGCTCGGCCTCCGCAGCCTGCTTCGCCACGTGGGCCTCGGCGGCGGCGATGGCGGCGGCATCGTCAATGTCTATCACCGCCCCCGCCCCTGCGACAACAGCGGCCGCCTTGGCCTCCGCCGCCGCCGCCTTAGCCTCCTCGGCTTGCACCTTCAAGGATCGCTCAATGACCATCTCGCGCTGTGCTGCCGCGAGTCGAGCCTTGAGCTGCTCGATCTCGAGCTCCTCAGATAAGCTTGAGATCCGCCCGAGCGCTGCTTGCGACGCCTCGGGCGACAATGAGAGCTCGCTCCACGCTCCGCCGGCCGCCTTTGATGGCGATGTCGGAGCCGACGGCGCCGGTGCAGCCGCTACTACAGGTCGCCATAGGAGATCGCCTGGTCGGATGGGTGAATAGCCTGCGAGCCCGCAGCTCTCGACCATCTTGAATACCTTGCCGCTCAAGAAGACGTGTTCCCCTCTCTGGTAGACTTTGGCAGGGTCGTAGGGTGGAATCGATAGGTCTTGCTCCACTGGCGCCGCCGCGGCTTCCTCTGCGATCGCATCTGAGGCTGGGTTGCCCGACGCCACTGCCTCGGCTGCGGCCGTGGCAGGAGCCACGTGCTTCAGCCGCACTCCTTGCTGAATCTCAGAGAGGAGACCGCTGCCGCCACCGCCGCCGCCACCAATGCCGCCACCGCCGCTACCCGGCCGCCAGGACTGTGCGGCGCTAGCACTGCTGGCGCTGCTGGCGCCGCCGCTGCCGGCGCTACTGCTGCGGCTCGCGGAGTCCTTCGGCTCCGAAGGTGTCTTGCGCAGGACGGCGTTCTGAATCTCGAGGTTGAGAGCTTGCTTGGGCGGCTGCGCCTCGTTCTTCGAGGTGGCTGCCTGGAAGCTTGGCGAGGAAGATGCCTTCGCTTTTGCCGCCGCCTGCTGCGCCTGCCGCTTCTCCTCAGGTACCAGCGACGAAATGACCGCGAGCGGAGAGATGGTCTCAGCCGGTGTGCCCGCCGCCGCCGCCGCCTCCCACGGCTGGAGCGCCCACGCGAGACGAGGAGCATCGTAGCCATCCACGTCCTCGTGCTCGGACTTTTTGCGGCCGCACTTGCAGATGCCAAAGCGGTCGGCGGTGAGGTCGACGCGATAGCGTGAGCACTTGCGCGGCGAGGTAGGTGCCGCCTCGTTGAGCGTTTCCTCGAGCTTCCGGAAGCGGAATCGCAACTCGTTCGTGTCCGGGACCAAGGGTGAAGTATCGGAAAGGGCCTCAGCCTTTGGGTTCGGCGTCGGCGGGTTGCGCGACTTGAGCTCAAATCCAGCCATGAAGCCCGAAGGCTTTGGGCTCCGCGTGGGCGAATTGTTCGTCTTGAGGATTTTGGCCTCCTTTTCCAGCTGGAACTCCTTCTTCCGAAGCGCGTTGATCTCGGCTCGCAGCCGAGCTATCTCCCGGACCTCAGGCGAGTCCGGTGCAGGGGAGCACCCGTCCATCAATATTCGCGCGTGTTAGCCTGGAGTACCCGGAGCTCCGTTACCTTCGCCAAATTTCCGCCTAAAGCGGACCCTTGACGAAACGAAGGTTTGACGCTGTTTCTCATCTGTAAACAAGGTCCAGTTGTTGACACACGTGTTGTGAACGATGAAACAGCTCTGTGTGAAACGGCTGTGAGCCGGAGCTTGCGGTTCCCGTGATTCACAGTTGAAAAGGTCGTGCCTGACGATGAAACGATTGAAGCCCATGGACGACGACTCTTCTTTCTTGGAAGGAAGCTTGATGGCGGCCCGCTCGACGAATGCGGCACTGATCAGCTTCGACGATCTGGACGATGATGGGTTCACACGACCTATTCACGTCGTGCAGCCAGTCGTCACCCAGCAGCCTCCGACTCAGGCAATCTTGGAGGACCCGCTCGACGATGCCTTCTTTTTCCCTCGAGCAGCAGCTGCCGCCGAGGCAGCAGTGGCAGCAGCGGCACAACGCGAGCCGCCACCTGAGGCTTCAGCTCATCATTCGGGTGCCGTCGAGGCTCCAGCGGAGCCCGCCACGGCTCGCCTTGCCGACGCTGGCGGACCTGCGGAAGCGCACGCAAACCTGCCAGCACCAGCAACCCGGCCTCTGCCGGTGTCGGAGTTCTCAGTGTACTCGCCGAGCGCGACTGCGTCGACGCCGGTGCGCAACGCTGCTACTATGCTCGAGGTGCCTCTGAGCCCGGCAGAGCGCGCGTCGGCACGCTCATTAGTTGCGAGCCTGCTCGCCCAAGACACGGGCTCGCCGGTAGCTGCCTCCCCATTCTTCTCACCCGGCGGCACAGCTGAGGTCGGGTACGAGCCCTTGCCTGCGATTGCGGCCGAAGAGATTACCGCTGAGGTGCTCTTCGACGTCGACGCGTCAGCGAGGACGGACCGAGAGGTCTGGCGCAGCAGCTTTAGTGCCAGCAGCGATCGCATCGCACGAGGAGGAGGCGACCTTGGAGGCGACCTTGGCGGCGCAAACGGCCAGGGCGGCGGCGACGGTGGAGCCGATGGCCGTGGCAGCTTCCATCAGTCTCGAACCGGAATTGATGCCGAGGGTGATGCCCATGGCAGCCTCCCCACACCACGGCGGCTGTCGCTGTCGAACGCCTCTCCGGATTGCCTCCCTCATCAGTCGGATGGCCTCCCTCATCAGTCGAAAGCCTCTCCGGAGTTTGATGCGGCCGCGGCTCAGGATGATGCTGCGCCGGGAGGCTCGGCAACGATAGCTGCGCAGGATGCGGCGACGAGCTCTATCGTCGCGGCCTCGTGCATCTCGCCCATCTCGTCCATCTCGTCATCCATCTCGTCCTCTGTCGTCGCGGCCTCCTGCAGTGTCTCCTGCAGTGGCCTCGGGATCGCTTGTGCCCATGCTGCCTCCGCCGCCGCCCCTGCCGCTGCTGCCTCCGCCGCCGCCCCTGCCGCTGCTGCCTCCGCCGTCGCCCCTGCCGCTGCTGCCTCCGCCGTCGCCCCTGCCTCCAGAGCCCCCAAAGGCAACGCCGTGCGTTCGCTGGAGCCGCCGCTGTCGTCGTCGTCGTCATCGTCGTCGTCTGTATCGTCCGTAGCACGCGCGTCATCGTCATCATCAGCGGCGGCAGCTCATCAGCAGGCTTCGGCGGAGAAGGAGGCGGCAGCGTGGACAGCGGCGGTGGAGATGGCCTCTTCCGAGGTGGACAGTGCTCGTTACGGCGCTCTCTCACCGAACGCGGCGCCAGCGGCGGTGACTGTCCTCTCACCGGCAGCTTACTTCGCGCTGCCGAATGGAAATTCAGTCCGGCCGCCGCCTTCGAAGGCTGCCTCGTCAGCCCCTCGTGGGGGAGCCAGCGCTCGGTACGGCGCCTTTGCTGGTGCCCGCTACGGCGTTGCTTCGTCAGCCCCTCGTGGGGGAGCCAGCGCTCGGTACGGCGCTCGCATGGGCGCCCGGGACGGCGCCTGGGACGCCGTCGGCCGTGGTGGAATGAGCTCATCGCATGGCTACCACACGGAGCCTCGCGAGCCAGCAGCGGGCATCGCTGCTGCTGCGAAGGCCGAGGAGGAAGAGGAGTTGCCGTTCTTCGAGCAGTTGGCACGCGGCTTGGCTGCGTTCTTCTCACCGCCGCCGCCCGTGCGTCCCGCCGCTGGTACACGAACAGCCTCCGCCGCCTCCGCCACCTCCGCCGCCTCCGCCGCCTATGCCTCACATGCCTCACATGCCGCCCTACCGGCCACGCCTGTCCCGTCGCTGGTGCGGACGCCAGCGGCTTTGGCGTCGGCGCCGCTACCGACGTCGGCTCTGCTCGACGTGACGTGGTCAGAGCGACCCGACGAAGTGGCCGAGCTGCTACGTCAATCTCGTCCATCTCGTCAATCTCGTGACGAAGTGGCCGAGCTGCTACGTCAATCTCGTCAATCACGTCAATCACCTGACGAAGTGGCCGAGCTGCTGCGCGCTGTAGGCGGCACTGCTGCCGCCTCCGGCGCCGGCGCCGGAGCTCATGCCAGGTCGGCTGGTGCGTTGGCTGCTGGTGCGTTGGCTTTCCCACAGGGATGCAGCAGCGCCGAGGGAGCTCATGACGGCGCCTCTGCCCATAACGGCGCTCGACCCCGTAACGGTCGGGGAGTGCTCGCAGCCCACAACGGCGCTTGGGGTCTGGTGGCCGCCGCATTTATGCACGTACTCGAGAAGAGTGCCTTCGAGGAGGCCTTGGGCGCCGAGATGGGCGCCGATCAGCCAGCGCGCTCGGCCAGCGCGTGGGAGAACAGCCAGCGGTTACAAAGGGAGGGGCTCGCAGCCAACCGCTGCGGCGCCTTCGCCGATGCATGCGGACTCTTTGAGGAGTCGTTCCTAATTTGGCCACGCGCATCCACCCTCATCTCGTGCGCCAATATGCTGCTCAAGCATGGCGAGCTGTGCGGTGCGCGTGCACTCTACGAGGCTCTGCTCAGCGCATCGGAGCAGAGCGCATCGGTGCTCGAGGAACCGAGAGATGGGCTGCGAACCAAGAGACGGGCAAGCTTGATCAACGGCCAGTCCCCCAGCGGCCACACCTCTGTATTCACACCTCTGTATTCACAGCCCCCCAGCGGCCACACCTATGTTGGCAGCGGCCACACCTATTACGCCAACGGCCACGCAACGGCCGAGCTGGGCAACGAGATTGACGAGATGGACGAGATGGGGGAGTACAACAACAGCGGCAGCGTCTACGGCAGCGGCGGCAGCGTCTACGGCAGCGGTGACGGCACTGGCGGCGCTGGCGGCGCTGGCGGGCTGTGCCTCACGTGGCGGGAACGTGAGGTCGTCATTCGAAAGCGGAGCGAATGCCTCTCGCGCGAGCTCACACGCACCCAGGCCGCCACTGAGCACGGGACCCACGCCGCCACGCTTCGTGCGCATCTCGCCCATCTCGAGGCGCAGATTGCGCAGCTCGAGCGATCTCGAGCGTCGGAGCATCGCGAGGCGGTGCGCCAGGCGCAGCAGGTGGCGTACCGGCAGCTCGAAGCGGAGATTTCGCAGCGCTACGTGGCCGAGGAGCGTGCAGCACGCGCCGAGGCGGAGGCGAAGCGGCTGCGGTCGGAGTTGGAACGCGAGCGCACAGCGGGGCTCTCCCCCGACGGGGTGGCGCATTATGAGCGGCTGATACGGACGCTCACCGGCGCGTTTGGGGCGGAGGTGGACGCCCTCGAGGCCGAAGTGGCGCGGCTTGCGCGCGCCGAGGCGGCCTCCCTACAATGCGCCGCCAAAGCGGCGGCCGAGGCGGCCAAGATGAAGCTAATCTTCGAGGAGACGCAGGTGGACGCGGCACAGCTCAGCCGTGCTCTGGCCATCGCGCGGCGTGCGCAGCAGCAGGCGACGAAGGAGAAGGAGCTTGCGGAGGCGAGGGCGGCGCGCGCGTTGGAGGAGGTCGATTCGATCGCGGCACGGGCGCAGCAAGAGGCGGAAGCGAAGGCGGCGAGTGCGGCGGCTGAGGCGGTCAAAGAGGCGGCCGCCGAGCGCAAAGAGTTGGTCGCGAGTGCCGCAGCAATGCACAAGGAGTTCGAGACGAAACTTTCGGCGGCGAGGCGCGAGGCCGCGGCGGCCAAGAGCGAGGCAAAGCGCGCGGCCGACAAGGCGAAAGAGGAGGCGGAGCTTGCTGCTCAAGAGAGTGCGGCGCGTGTGCGCGCGGAGAGCGAGGAGGCTCTAGAGAGGAGGCTCGAAGAAGCGCGTGCGCGCCTCGTCACTGTAGACAAGGCCACCGCCGCCGAGGCTGCCAGGCGATCGTCGGCCGAGGCTGCGGCGCGCGTCGCCCAGGCGGCCGCCAAGGCGACCGAGGAGAAGGCCACCGAGGCGCTCGAGACAGCGCGCGTCGAGCACAGCAAGGACTTGCGCCGGTTGCGCGCGTCGCTCGACGCGATTGTCGCGACGCTCACGCTCGAGCTCGGAGTGTCGGACCTGAACGTGGCTCAGACGGCCGCATGGGCGCAGGCGGAGCAGCAGCTCGCCCAAAAGGGACGCACACAGCGGCGCGAGATGCAAAAGGAGCTCCAGAAGCACTCTGACGAAGCCCAACGGCTCCGGCGCGAGCTCGGCAGGCTGCAGGCGCAGGCGCAGGCGCAGGCCCAGGCGCAGGCAGAGGCTTTCCTCTACGGTGAGCCGCCTGAGCAACCTGCCGACGCGGGTGCAGCTCACGCCGTGGCGCCGGCGCCGGCGCCGGCATCCTTTCCGGCGCCTGCGCCTGTACGTGCGGCCTGGGAAGACGCTGTGTGAAGACGCTGTAGGAAGACGCTGTCTGACCGGCAGGGTCCCGCTGTTCACATTCACAGGTGCGGCCTGGGAAGACGCTGTCTGACCGGCAGGGCCAGATCACAAAGCTGTCCGTGGATTCGTCGCCGACTTCCGACGCGACTCCCTTCACGAGCGCCTCGTACCGCCCCTCGACGGCGCGACCGTCCGGGTCCGCGCACCGAGTCGATGCGAATAGAATGTAGGATACTCAATGAGGATACTCTCCGACACGCGGCACGGGTCTGAGAGATACGTGTAGGACCAAATGAAACCTTGGCAGTGCGCTGTGCGGTGTGCGGTCGTTTATCATGGGAGTTTGAAGAAACCTCTCGAGCCTGCCTCCGCGCACGTTTCACACCGATTACAAGCACCTATAGACGGGCGAGTGACGCATCTCCGGACACGTCTCGCCACAGCCACTTTCTCTTCGAGAGGGGGCACGTATGTGTCGCGCGGTCTGCCGCGCACCCCCCTGCAGCCCTGTGCCTCCTCAGAAGCACTTCTTGAGCACCTCGGAGACACCCTTCTCATCATACTCGGCCTTCGTCATCCAGAAGGCCTCCTTGTCCTTCATGATGTCCGCGAGCACCGAGCCACCCAAGAAGACCATGTGCTTGCGACGCGGCGGGTCCTCGATACGCAACTTGAGCTTCGCCGACTGCTCGGGATGGCGCGATCGGGCCAATCAGAGGCACTCCGAGCCAATCAGAGCCAATCAGAGGCACTCCGAGCCAATCAGAGGCACTCAAAGGCACTCCGAGGCGATCAGAGGCGCAGTCCGAGGCACTGCGAGAGGCGGTGGGTGGGCAAGCACGCACCTGCTCGGGGGAGCGGGGCGGCGAGTCCAAATGGGGAGGGCAATCAGCATGCATGCACACGCACCTGCTCCTTGTCGCCCTTGCACACGAGGTCACAGTGGAGCTTCCTGACCTCCTTCTCGAGGCGCGAGGGCAGCCCGGGGTACATGGTTGAGCCGCCCGAGAGGACAATGTGCTTGTACAGGTCGGGCCGTGTGCTCATGTCGCACGACTGGATGCAATCGAAGACGAGCTCCGCGAGGCCCTTGCTCTCGACGTCGATCATCGTAGGCTGGAAGAGCGCCTCGGGCGCCTCGAAGCGCTCGGGGCCCACCTTGAGGACGCGACCATCCGGAAGGGTGAGTGTCGTGGCAATTAAGAGGCAATCAAGAGGCAATCAAGAGGCAATTAACGACACCTTGAGGACGCGACCATCCGGAAGGGTGAGTGTCGTGGCAATTAAGAGGCAATCAAGAGGCAATCAAGAGGCAATTAACGACACCTTGAGGACGCGACCATCCGGAAGGGTGAAGGTCTGGACGACGGTCGTCGTCTCGAGCGCGAGTTTCTTCTCGAGCGCGAGGTCATACCCCACATAGCACACCTGTGGCGGTGGCGGTGGTGGTGGTGACGGTGGTGGTTCGCGAGTCGATGCGCGTGCGGGCGACCACTCAGTCAGAGCTCGTCGTGGCCAACGCGGTAGCCAATACCATGGCAAATACCATGGCAAATACCATGGCAAGTACCATGGCAAAGACCGTGGCAAATACCGTGGCAAACACAGTGGCACTCGGGCGCACTCAGGGGCAATCAAGGGCCATCAGCGCACCTTCTCTTTGATCTCACGCACGAGCTCAAAATCGGCCGACCGGTTGAAGGTGTAGCCGCGCAGCTGCAGCAGCTTGATCATGTACTCGGTGAGGTGGCGGCCGGCGATGTCGAGCCGGCGTATGCTCTGCGGCAGCGCGAACCCCTCGTACACGGGCACGATGTGCGTCACTCCGTCACCTGAGTCGACCACCACGCCCGTGAGAAGCCCCTGCGCGTACAGCGTCAGCACGGCCTGGATGGAGCAGTGGACGCCCGCGAAGCCAAAGGTCTCGAACATCGTCTCGACGAGCTTCTCGCGGTTCTTCTTTGGGTTCATCGCTGCCTCGGTGAGCATAATCTTGTGCTCCGAGGGGTCGATCTTCAGCCGCTCGAAGAACGTGTAGTTGTACAGGTGGATCATGTCGTCCCACCGTTGGACGATGCCGTTGGTGAGCGGGTACGAGGTCTCGAGAAAGTCGCGCGCGACCGTGCACTCGTCGCCCACCATGATATCCTTGAGCACCACATCGTTGATCTTCTCCTCCGCACGCAGGATGGGCCTTCCGACGATCGCCGGGAAGATGTGCGCCGGGAAGTTGTCGCCGGCGAAGCCGCACTTGACGAAGCCGGTGCCGTTGTCGCACACGATCGGTGGCTTCGACATGGCCTCACGTGCGGGTCAGCCCCAGCGCTTTCACGCACGCACGATGACCGCACGGCATCTCCGTCGTCATGTGCCGCAATGTGAATTTCACACCCTGATGAAACCCAAGTTTCGCCAAAGAGTGCAGTTCGAGCAGCGACGAGCTTGGACGAGTGGCAATGTTCTCAAAGTCGCAACCTGTTCCGCGGGAAGAAAAGCCTCGCGTCGTTCCGAAACGCAGACCCTTCGGCCGTCGCATGAAAGCGCCCGTCTAAGCGGCGGCGGTTGCCTCATCACCCGAACGATGGACGATACCGCCGACCTCGCGATGCTCACAAGCCCGAACCGCGTCTCACACCGCCGCGTGCGCTCCGACCCGTCCGAGTTTCTGCGCTCCCTCGCGCGCGCCGACACTTTCGGCGAGGACGATGTCGACGTGGAGGCAACGGGCGAAGTGCAGGCTGTCGAGGCGGATGAGACCGGCCCGGCACGCAGCCGCTCGAGCTCATCGGCGAGCAGCGACGCCGAGGACGAGCGTGCTGATGCCGACGGACCCAGGTGCGCTCCGCGCCGCCACACGCCCTCCCGTGAGGTCAAGGTCTGGGCGTTGTTGCGCAGCCGCGCGCGCTCCGGCCGTGGGCGCTCCCTCCCCGCCCTATGCGCTCTGCGCCGCCTCACCGCCGACCCGCGCCCCTCTGCATCGCCTCCTCCCCCTTGCGCAGGCCGATGAGCACGCTCTTCCGGAACATGAGCTCGCTCTTCGACAACCTGCCCTTCCCGGGGCCGTCGACTTCGATGTTCACGCCCGAGGAGCTCGCGCAGCCCAAGCAGCCGAACTACTCGAAGAAGGACGTGCCCATGTGGACCGTCGAGGAGGACCTTCTCATCCTGCAGCTCGTCGACCAGCATGGCAAAAAGTGGTCCAAGATTGCGGCTCACCTGCCGGGGCGCACTGACAACGGGGTGCGCAATCGGTGGAACCGGATGGAGCGTGCGCACGTGATCAAGCAGCGCCGGCCCGCAGGCGCGGGCTACCGGTGCCGGCGCTGCGGTGAGCCGAAACGCGGCCATATTTGTGCGGCGCGCGTCCTGGGGCTCTTTGACGAACCCGAGGGGGACGATCTTCACCTCAAGGCGGTGGCCCTGACTGACCTCTCTGCGAAGGCGATGCAGTCGATCCCCGCGGCGCTGTCCGGGCAGCAGCAGAAGCGGCGCTCGACGCCGCAGCTCTCCGCCGCGAACGCGCTGGCAGTCCCTCCGCCGCCGCCGATGGCGGTCGCGATGGCGGTCGCGCTGACGCCGATGCTCACAGAGGAGGAGGAGCCCGCAGAGGAGGAGCCGAGCATGATGAGCACCGACCATGATGAGCTCATGTTGAGCTCTGTGCTGTTGTGCTCTGTCTCGCTCGCGCCGTCGCTAGCGCTTTCGAACGCGCCGCCACTTCTGACCGACGCGCCTGCTGCGCCTGCCGCGCCTGCCGCTGCGCCCATGCCCTCCGCCGCTGCACCCATGCCCACCATCGCTGCGCCCATCCCCACCGCTGCTGCGCCCATCCCCGCCGCCGCCGCCGCCGCCGCCGCCGCCTCCGCCGCCTCCGCCGCCTCGTCGAGTGACGAAATGCGTCTTTCGACCAATGAAGTGGACGAATTCCTCGATGAGCTTCTTGCTTTCCACGAAGATGCTGCATCAATATCTTGTCCTTCGTGAAGGCAAGAGTCGAGCGGTCATCGACGGGCAGGAGGTGCAGCACGCCTTCCGGGCTCACGAGCTTGTGCATGGATGGCTCCATGATGCCGGAAGCCGAACGAGGGTTCGTTACGGCGCGCCGACTAAAATATCGTCAAAGTTACCGACGCCCGCAGGCTGCAGCGTTTTCTGCGGTTACGGCGTACTGTTCTACACTCTCAGAAGGCCCGCGTACGCAATATGCGACCGGCTCTCAGTCGTACCGGGACACTAACGCGGTATCTAATACTGACCGACACCTCAGCAAAAACCGTCCGTCATATGGTATTGAGATTGGAGCGTCTCAAGTCGTCACCACGCCGAACGGGTCAGCTCGACCTACGACAAAACATGCGACTGTGTGAATGTGAACGAACTTGAACTTCCTTTCAGTATTGGGCCGGCCGTGCTCACGCAAAGCCGCCGCTGGTTGCCGCGCACAGCCGCACGCACGCCTGAGGCTGCCTAGTCGGCAGCTATGCCTGACGAGAAGAAGGTCAAGAAGAAAGGCGGTATCGTCCCTGGCGCGTACGTTTGGGTCAAGGATACGGCGATCGCTGGCAGCGACCTCTTCACCAAGGGCCATGTGCTTACGATCGACGAGAAAGGCAAGGCAACCGTCGAGACGACCAATGGCGTGAAGACGCAGGAGCTCGTTCTGCCGCTCTCCGACTGCCACCCGCTGTGCCCTGGTGACGATGTGCCCGACCACTGCCAGCTCATGTTCCTGAGCCAGCCCACACTTCTCGAGAACACAAAGGTACGCTACATGGCCGATAAGATCTACACCTACGTAGGCGAGATTCTCGTGGCCGTCAACCCTTTCCGCTTCATTGAAGGGATCTACGATGTCGACAAGATGGCCATGTGCAAAGGCAAGAAGCTTTGGAACACGCCGCCGCACGTCTTCGCCATGTCTGAAAAGGTACGCCCTCGAGGGTCGGCGGTGCATCAGGCGGCGAGCTGCAGTTGCTACTGCTGAGAACTGACGCTGATCGCCAACCACCGCTGCGCCGCTCGCCTGTGATCTCAGGCGTATGTGGCCATGAAGAAAACCAGACTCAACCAATGCATCGTCGTCTCGGGCGAGTCGGGCGCGGGCAAGACGGAGACGAACCGGCAACTCATGAACTATCTCGTGTGGCGCGGCACTGACGCTCATTCTGAGAACACCCTCACCGAGAAGATTCTGGACACGAACCCGATCCTCGAGGCGTTTGGGAACGCCAAGACGACGCGCAATAACAACTCGTCGCGCTTCGGTCGGTATGTGCTCGTTCGCTTCTCCGAACAGAATGAGGTTGTGGGCGCGCAGGTGCGCACTTTTCTGCTCGAGCGCTCGCGCGTCACCTCCACCTCCAAGGCCAACGAGCGCTCGTACCACATCCTGTACATGCTGGTGGCGGGCAAGACGCCGCACGCGCCCGAGGCCGTCGATAAGTACCGGTACCTCTCAATGTCGGGCTGCACCACCGTGCCGACCTGGGATGACATCAAGGAATACCACACCGTCAAGAAGTCGCTGCTCTCGGTGGGTCTCGCGGATGACCGCGGATGACCACTGATGACCGCTGATGACCGCTGATGACCGCTGATGACCGCTGATGACCACTGATGACCACTGATTGCGCCCGTCATCAGGTTGGTCTCGCGCCTGCGGAGCTTGAGGACTGCTGGGCCTACATCGCGGCGATGCTCTACCTGGGCAACATCGAGTTTGGCACAGGCAGCGACAAGGCCGTCATCACGGCGCTCGGCGCCAACGACCCCGTACGCCGTGCCGAGGTTCTCCTCGGTGTGGAAGACATGTCGGTGCTGCTCTGCCAGCGCCAGATTACCGTCAACGGCGAGATCACGTACGCTCAGCAGACGCCGGCGAGCGCGAGGACGGCACGCGACGCATTGGTCAAGATCATGTACTCGCGCCTCTTCGACTACCTAGTCCTGCGCGTCAACCAGACGGTCGATGACGCGCAGCGCGCCAAAATGTACGCTGGTGGCCTCTGCTGGCCAGTGATGGCCCTCTCATGACCACAGATGGCCATCTGATGGTCACTGATGACCGCTGATGAGCGCTGATGAGCTCTGATTGCGCCCGTCCTCAGGTACATCGGGCTGCTCGACGTGTACGGCTTCGAGTTCTTCGAGGTCAACTCCTTCGAGCAGCTGTGCATCAACTTTGCGAACGAGAAGCTCCAAAACTTTTTCCTGAAGACAGTTTTCGATTCCGAGGAGAAGGTGTACAAGGAGGAGGGCGTGCCCTGGGTGCCGATCACGTACGCCGACAACAAGGACGTGATCGACCTGTGCGAGAACAGCATGAACGGCATCTACAAGCTGCTCGATTCCGAGTGCCGCACACCTAACGCCTCTGGCAAGTCCTTCTGCGCCGCTCTTCACACGGCGTATGGGCAGAAGCACACCGTCTTCGGCGCGCCCAAGCTCTCCAAAAAGGAGCAGCGGACGGCTGATGAGTACTTTCTGGTACGCCACTTTGCGGGCGAAGTCATCTACTTTGCGGACGAGTTCCTCGGCAAGAATAACGACTCGCTCGCGGCCGAGGTCGAGGGACATCTGCTCAAGTCGAAGAAGGCGATCGTGCCCGAGATTTCGAAGCCCCCCGAAGCTCCGGCGCCCGCGGCCAACGCCAAGGGCGCCAAAAAGGGAGGGCAGGCCTCCTTCTCCTCTGTGGGCGACAAGTTCGTCAAGTCGCTGCGCGCGCTGCTCGAGGAGCTTGAGTCGTCGCAGGCCCACTTTGTGCGCTGCATCAAATCGAATCCGGAGCTCAAGCCGCGGGTACGTTTCGTAGGCCTCGAATCGCCTCTCATTGCCTCTGATTGGCACTGAGGGCCTCTGAGGGCCACTGAGGGCCACTGAGGGCCCCTGGCGACACCCTTGATTGCCTCCCTCATCAGGTGCTCCATGGCGAGTCGGTGATGAACCAGCTCAAGCTGAGCGGCACGCTCGACGCGGTGCGGCTGATCCAGGCGGGCTTCCCGACGCGCATTCCGTACGAGATGCTCTACACACGGTACAGTGGCGTCCTGCGCGACGTGCCCGGCATCAACATCAGCGCTCTCACCCCGTCCGAGTTCTGCGAGGCGATCTCGGAGGCGTGCGGCGTGAGCAAGAGCGAGTACGCTCTCGGCGTGAACCGCATGTTCTTCAAGATGGGCTCCGCCTCGTTCCTCGAGGAGCTCGCCGATGCGGACCCCGAGGAGATGAAGCCCAAGCTGATGGAGATGTTCGCCCTCTTCGAGGCCAAACGCGCGGCCAAGCCCGTGTTTGAGAAGACGGTGCTCATGTGGCTGTACAAGCGCCGCTATGAGCAGATGGTGGCGGAGAGGCGAGAGAGAGAGCGAGAGGATCTCAAGAAGGCGGAGGATCGGTTTCGGAAGGCGGAGGAGGAGCGCAAGCGGCGCGAGGAGGCGGAGAAGCGCCGTCGCGAGGAGGAGGAGCGACGAAAGGCGGAGGAGGAGCGCCGACGGCGCGAAGAGGAGGAGAAGAGCCTCAAAGCGGAGCGCGACGCCCAGGAGGCGGCTGAGAAGATGGCGATGAAGAAGGCGGCCGAGGCTGAGGCGGAGGCGATCAAGCAGGCCGAGTTGGCCGCCCGGAACTCAGGCGAGGGCGCGGCGGCGGTGCAGAAGGCGAAGGAGAAGGCGGCCCAGCAGGCCAAGAAGGATGCGGCGGAGGAGGCGGTCAAGTTCAAAAAGGAGGCGTCGACCGTCATCGAGGACGCCAAGGCAAAGAAGAAGGCCGAGGCCGAGGAGGCCGCCAAGACGCTCTCCGACGTCGAGTCGATGATCAATGCGCTCGAGAACGACGCCGACCTCGAGCAGGCCGTCGAGGCAGCAGGTGGCGTCAAGAGCCTCATCGACATGGCCGCGAAGCACTCGGACTCGGCGCTCGTGCAGGCACAGTTTGCGGGCGTGCTGCGCGACTTGTGCATCTCGGACGACATTGCAATCGAGATTGCAAACGCGGGCGGTACCGATGCTCTGATCGAGGCGGCGCGCATACACTACGACTCGATCGAGGTGCAGGCCGCTGTCGCGGGCGCGATGCGGAATCTGTCGGAGCTCGACCAGATCGCCGTCGACATTGCGACCGCCGGCGGTATCGAGGTGCTCATCGACGCGTGCGCGCGACACCCTGACTCGGCCGTCGTGGCGGCGCGCGTCGCGGGCGCGCTGTGGGGCCTGTCTGTGCACGACGACATTGCGGAATTGATCGGCGAGATGGGCGGGACCGACTCACTCATCCTGGCGGCGAAGAACCACCCGATGAACGAGGAGGTGCAGGCGGCGACCGCGGGCGCGATGCGAAATCTGTCGGTCTCGGACGAGAACAAGCACTCGATCGCGGACATGGACGGGCTCGAAGTGCTCATCGCCGCCTCCGAGAACCACCTGCAAAATGCCCTCGTGCAGGCGCAGGTGGCGGGCGCGCTGCGCAACCTGTCGCTCAACGATGAGGTGGCTGAGCAGATCGCAGTCTCGGGAGGCATCGAGGCGCTCGTCTCGGCCTCCTCGACCCACGCCGACAACTCGAAGGTGCAGGCGGGTGTCGCGGGCGCGCTGCGCAACCTGTCGGTCAACGACGAGATCGCGGAGGAGATTGCGCACGCGGGCGGCATCGACGCGCTCATCCTCGCGTCTGAGAATCACCCGACGAATGCCGACGTGCAGGCCGAGGTGGCGGGGGCGCTGTGGGGGCTGAGCGTGAACGACGAGATCGAGGAAGCCATCGCCGCAGCCAATGGGATCGCGGTGCTCGTGATGGCGGCGAAGAATCACTTCAGCAACGCCAAGGTGCAGGCGCGCGTCGCCGGCGCGCTGCGCAAGCTGAGCGCGAACGACGAGAACAAGCACGAGATCGCGAGCTCGGGCGGGATCGAGATGCTCGTCAAAAGCTCCGAGATCCACCTCAACAACGCGGTCGTGCAGGCGGGCGTCGCGGGCGCGCTCTCCAACCTGTCCGTCGACGACGAGATTGAGCAGATGATCGCGCAGCACGGCGGCATTGAGGTCCTCATCAATGCGGCCAAGGCGCACATCGACAATGTCAAGGTGCAGGCGCGCGTCGTGCGCGCGCTCACCAACCTGTCCGTGCACGAGGAGAACAAGGCTCGCATCGCATCGACTTTGGGCATCGCCACCCTGATCGAGTCGTCCTTCCAACATCTGGAGTCGGCCGAGGTGCAGGCGGGCGTCGCGGGCGCGCTGCGCAACCTCTCCGTCTCGCCGAGCATCGCGCAGCTCATCGTCGAGAAGAATGCGATCCAGTCGCTCGTGCAGGCGGCGCAGGCGCACTCGACCAATGCGATCGTGCAGGCGGGCGTCGCGGGCGCGCTGCGCAACCTCTCTGTCAACGAGTCCAACCGCAAGCAGATCATCGCGTGCGGAGGCATCGCGGCGCTCGATATGGCGGCCACGTTGCATGCAGAGAATGAGAAGCTCCAAATCGAGGTCGCCGGAGCTCGGCGCAATCTCCTGGGCGACTCGCCCGCGAAACGGCCCGGCGCCATCGACACGGCGGCGGCCAATGCCAATGGGACTGGCGGCGCGGATGCGGGCGCGAAAAACACGCCGCGCGGGCGCAGCTTCTCGCCGTTCCGCAGACCGTCGTTTGGGCGAAAGGCGTCCCGTACCGGTACGGATGCCGCCGACCCTGCCGCGCAGTCGACTGAGGCGGTGCAGGACGGCTCAGGGACGGATCGCGGTTCAAGTTTAAAACGGCTCTTTGGCGGCCTCTCAGGAAGGAACAAGTCGCCCGCGCGCCCTGCTCGAAAGGAATAGCATTGCAACTGCAGCTGATAGAGCCGGCCGCTCCTGTGCAGCGTAAGCCTCGGAGCGGGGTAGCTTGTAGCTACACACAGGTGTGCGCCGGAGTACAGTGCGCCTGGACGTGGACCCTGGTGCCACGGCGGGCCTCAGAGTGCGGTGATGGGAGTGCACTGCCGGCTCGCTGTACCGTACGTACTGGCGTCATCTCGGTGAATTTGGCGCGCTCTACGATATGTGTTCGGTTCGATTCAAATCTTCATATGAGGCATCTGGTATGTGCGTGTGCGTGACTGCGGAGCATTACGCCGACTGGACTCGACTCACAACACACAACAAGAGATCATCTTCGTCGCGTGCATTTTTAGTCGTGCACACTCTTCTCATCACATGACACATCGTGATTCGTGAGCGCCGAGAGCAGGAATTTTGCGTCCCTGTGAAGGGTGGCTGTGAAATATAATTCTGAGGCTGTGAAATGGTTTTCTCGTCGCAAGGAGGCGATGGTGGCGGTGGCGCATCCATTGCGCACACGCCCACGTGGCAAAACTGCAAGTGTCTCGGATGACGTGCATGGCCCAATGGTGTGGCCCCCCAACGGAACTAGAGGTTGCGCAGGGGGCGAGAGGATCCCCCCTGCAGACTTGGACGTGGACACTCTCTGCTGTCTGGATCTTAGTCTGGTTCTATAGAGCTTAATGTGCAAATTTGCATGTTTTCATGTAATGCAATCTGCATGCATTTGCAAATGGATTTCTTCGTAAAAAAGGTTCTCCGGTGATCTCTCCGGTCCTGGAATGGTCCTGGGGCAGGGCGGACCGCAGGACTTGCCGGAGGCGCGGCGGCTGTACAGCCTCGGAGCCGCGCAGGGAGATGCTGAGGCGCAGTTCAACCTTGGGGTCATGCACGAGGACGGGCATGGCGGATTGCAGGACTCACTAGGTGCGCGGCGGCTGTATGGCCTCGCGGCCGCGCAGGGGCATGCTAAAGCGCAGTTCAACCTCGGGTTCATGCACCACGAAGGGCAGGGCGGACGCAAGGACTTGCCGGAGGCGCGGCGGCTGTATGGCCTCGCGGCCTCGCAGGGGAATGCTAGAGCGCAGTGCAACCTCGGGATCATGCACTACTACGGGCAGGGCGGACCACAGGACTTGCTGGAGGCGCGGCGGCTATATGGCCTCGCAGCCGCGCAGGGGAATGCTCGAGCGCAGTTCAACCTTGGGGTCATGCACTTTGAAGGGCAGGGCGGACCACAGGACTTGCTGGAGGCGCGGCGGCTATATGGCCTCGCGGCCGCGCAGGGGCATGCTGATGCGCAGTTCAACCTCGGGCTCATGCACGAGGACGGGCAGGGCGGACGCAAGGACGTGCTAGAGGCGCGGCGGCTGTTTGGCTTCGCAGCTGCGCAAGGCCACGAGCCAGCATTGAGCGAGGCGGAGCGACTGGCCAACGCTATGGCTGAGGCTCTGCTGGCTGAGGATGAGGCTGAGAAGAGCAAAGCGTCCAAAGTCAAGAAGAAGAAGAAGAAGAGCAGCAACCAGGTTCGTTCAGATGCAAAGGCCGAGGCGGGTTTGGCGGTGGAGGCCGAGGCTCGGAAGCAAGCCGATGCTCGTGAGATCGAGGCAGCAAACGCCCTAGTGACGGCGAGGGAGCAAGAGGAGGCCGAGGTTGCCCAGGCGGAGGTGGAGTCCAAGGCAGAGATGGAGGGGCAAGCTCGCAAGCAGGCAGAGCAGGAGGCACAGGCGGCGGAAGCACAGGCGCAGGCTGCAGCAGCGGCAGCAGCAGCGACGGAGAAGGCGAGGAAGCCGCCTGATCACTTCCTCTGCCCGATCACGCAGGACGTCATGATCGACCCTGTCTCGGCTGCGGACGGCCACATGTACGAGCGGCGCGCGATCGAGGACTGGTTCATCGGCCACTCGACCAGCCCGATGACGGGCGCGAAGCTCGAGGTTAAGTCGCTCTTCCCCAATTACGCCATCCGCAGTCTCATCCGCACGTGGCAGGAGCTCTAGCGCTCAGTACGAGAGTCATGATCGCCCAGGAGCACGCGCCGTCGTACCAGCAGCAGCACAACCCGACGAGCTCCCAAGCGCTGCACCCTTGCCCTGCTGCTGTGCTTCAGACACGGGCTCCTCCTCTTGGCCAGAGAAGGGGCGAGATGGGCATGGCGGGCGAGGCGGGCACGGGCGAGGCGCGCGCGCGGCGGCGGATGGAGGAGCGCCGGGCGGAGCGGCTGCGTAGGAACGTTGGGCGAGGCGGGCTTACTTACTCAATGGATAACGACGCGGGACGAGCTGTGACTCTCGCCCGGTGCGAGAAAAGAATGCGGGAGTAGTTTGAGCTAGTGCGCGTGTGGATGGCGGACGGACGGATCAAGATTACTTGCGTTGAAAGTCGACAAAAGGCGCGTGCCGTCGCGGACGCGGTATCGACGCCCAGTGCCTGAGCCTGCGCTGTGAGGTGCGGCCGCATCGGTGCGGCATTTAGAAAAATGTATCTTTGAATGCCGGGGCGTGCGGGGAAAGTATCGCCAGCACCTATAATACGACGCGCGGTCATGCTTCATCGTTCATGAAAAAGCGGGCTGCCCTGCGCCGCTGGGGGGACCGGGGCATGGACCGGGGGCACACCCACAGACATCAGGCCGCGCAAAAAGGCGCCCGCGGCCTCGAAGGGATTGCTGACGCCTTCGCGGCCGTACGCTCCGTCGGGCGATAAGATCTCGCCGTGTATCCCGTCTTGCTCCCCGAGCAAGACGTCCTCGAGGCCCGGCCGCAGGGCATCGCGCATGCGCGGTCGCAGGGCCAGGTCCCCTTCCCACGCGTCCGCGATGCCCTCGACCGCCTCCGTGAGCAGCCCTCAGAGTGCGGTGATGAGTGTGCACTGCCGGCTCGCTGTACCTACGTACTCGCGTCATCTCGGTGAATTTGGAACGCTCTACGATATGTGTTCGGTTCGATTCAAATCTTCATATGTGAGGTATCTGGTATGTCGCGCCGTGTGCGTGACTGCGGAGCAGTCGCCGACTGGACTCGACTCACAACACACAAGTCATCTTCGTTGCACACTCTCAGATCACGTCGTGAGCGATGAGGCAGCGCAAGCATGGAAGGCCTCCCGACCCGACCACGCGCGCGGTCAATGTCGTCCGCCTCGTCACCCGACCGCCACACCGGCGCAACCATCAACGGCGCATCCATTGCGCGCACGCACACGTGGCAAAACTGCTGTCTCGGATGATGTACGTGGTTCTGCAGACTTTAACGTGTACACTCTCTGCTGTTTGGATCTTGAACTTGGATCTATGGTCTGTGAAGATCATTCTGCATGCATTTGCATTCATAAAAGACACGATGATGGTCTTCGATGGTCTGGGCGGGCCGCAGGACCTGGAGGAGGCGCGGCGGCTGTATGGCCTCGCAGCCGCGCAGGGGAATGCTGATGCGCAGTTCAACCTCGGTCTCATGCACGAGGACGGGCAGGGTGGGCGCAAGGACTTGCCGGAGGCGAGGCGGCTGTATGGCCTTGCGGCCGCGCAGGGGCATGCTGATGCGCAGTTCAACCTCGGGGTTATGCACGATGAAGGGCAGGGCGGACGCAAGGACTTGCCTGAGGCGCGGCGGCTGTATGGCCTTGCGGCCGCGCAGGGGCATGCTAAAGCGCAGTACATCCTCGGGGTCATGCACCGCGAAGGGCATGGCGGACCGCAAGACTTGCCTGAGGCGCGGCGGCTGTATGGCCTCGCGGCCGCGCAGGGGGATCCTGAAGCGCAGTACAACCTCGGGGTCATGCACGACAAAGGGCATGGCGGACCGAAAGACTTGCCTGAGGCGCGGCGGCTGTATGGCCTCGCGGCCGCGCAGGGGCATGCTCAAGCGCAGTACAACCTCGCGATCATGCACCGCGAAGGGCAGGGCGGACCGCAGGACTTGCCGGAGGCGCGGCGGCTGTATGGCCTCGCGGCCGAACAGGGGGATGCTCTTGCGCAGTTCAGCCTCGCGATCATGCACGACAAAGGGCATGGCGGACCACAAGACTTGCCTGAGGCGCGGCGGCTGTATGGCCTCGCGGCCGCGCAGGGGGATGCTGATGCGCAGTTCAGCATCGGGTTCATGCACCACGAAGGGCAGGGCGGACCGCAGGACTTGCCGGAGGCGCGGCGGTTGTATGGCCTCGCGGCCGCGCAGGGGCTTGCTAAAGCGCAGTACAACCTCGGGGGCATGCACCGCGAAGGTCAGGGCGGACCGCAGGACTTGCCGGAGGCGCAGCGGCTGTTTGGCCTCGCGGCCGCGCAGGGGCATGCTTGGGCGCAGTGCAACCTCGCGATCATGTACCACGAAGGGCAGGGCGGACGCAAGGACTTGCCTGAGGCGCGGCGGCTATATGGCCTCGCGGCCGCGCAGGGGGATCCTGATGCGCAGTGCAGCCTCGGGATCATGCTTCACAAAGGGCAGGGCGGACGCAAGGACTTGCCGGAGGCGCGGCGGCTGTTTGGCCTCGCGGCCGCGCAGGGGGATCCTGATGCACAGTGCAGCCTCGGGATCATGCACCACGAAGGGCAGGGCGGACGCAAGGACTTGCCGGAGGCGCGGCGGCTGTATGGCCTTGCGGCCGCGCAGGGGGATGCTGATGCGCAGTTCAGCCTCGGGATCATGCACCACGAAGGGCAGGGCGGACCGCAGGACTTGCCGGAGGCGCGGCGGCTGTACGGCCTCGCAGCTGCGCAGGGGCATGCTAAAGCGCAGTTCAACCTCGGGATCATGCACCACGAAGGGCAGGGCGGACCGCAGGACTTGCCGGAGGCGCGGCGGCTGTATGGCCTTGCGGCCGCGCAGGGGCATGCTAATGCGCAGTGCAACCTCGGGGTTATGCACGAGGACGGGAGGGGCGGACCGCAGGACTCACCGGAGGCGCGGCGGCTATATGGCCTCGCGGCCGCGCAGGGGAATGCTACCGCGCAGTTCAACCTCGGCGTCATGCACGAGGACGGGCTTGGCGGACGCAAGGACGTGCTAGAGGCGCGGCGGCTGTTTGGCCTCGCGGCTGCGCAAGGCCACGAGCGAGCGTTGAGCGAGGCGGAGCGACTGGCCAACGCTATGGCTGAGTCTCTGCTCGCTGAGGAGGAGGCTGAGAAGGGCAAAGCGTCCAAGGTCAAGAAGAAGAAGAAGAAGAATAAGAGCAGCAACCAAGTTCGTTTAGATGCAAAGGCCGAGGCGGGTTTGGCGGTGGAGGCCGAGCTAGCTCGAGAGCAAGCCGAGGCTCGCGAGATCGAGGCAGCGAACGCCCTAGTGACGGCGAGGGAGCAAGAGGGGGCCGAGGCAGCCCAGGCGGAGGTGGAGTCCAAGGCAGCCCAGGCAGAGATGGAGGAGCAAGCTCGCAAGCAGGCAGAGCAGGAGGCACAGGCGGCGGAAGCACAGGCGCAGGCTGCAGCAGCGGCAGCAGCAGCGACGGAGAAGGCGAGGAAGCCGCCTGATCACTTCCTCTGCCCGATCACGCAGGACGTCATGATCGACCCGGTCTCGGCTGCGGACGGCCACATGTACGAGCGGCGCGCGATCGAGGACTGGTTCATCGGCCACTCGACCAGCCCGATGACGGGCGCGAAGCTTGAGGTCAAGATGCTCTTCCCCAATTACGCCATCCGCGGCCTCATCCGCACGTGGCATGAGGTCCAGCGCTCAGTGCGAGAGTCATGATCGCCCAGGAGCACGCGCCGTCGTACCAGCAGCAGCACAATCCGACGGGCTCCCAAGCGCTGCAACCTTGACCTGCTGCTGTGCTTCAGACACGGGCTCCTCCTCTTGGCCAGAGAAGGGGCGAGAAAGGGGCAAGGCGGGCGCGGCGGGCGCGGCGGCGTGCGTGGCGGGGGACGGCTGGCGCGGACGGAGCGGCTGCGTAGGAACGTTGGGCGAGGCGGGCTTACTTACTCAATGGATAACGACGCGGGACGAGCTGTGTCTCTCACCCGGTGCGAGAAAAGAATGCGGGAGTAGTTTGAGTTAGTGTGGCGTGTGGACGGCGGACGGACAAGGTCACTTAGCGCTTGCGTTGAAAGTCGACAAAAAGGCGCCGCGCGTGCCGTCGACGCGGTATCGACGCGGTGCCTGAGCCTCGTGCTGTGAGGTGCGGCTTTTCTTTGAATGCCGGGGCGGGCGGGGATCCGGGGAAGTAAAATATCCGACCGAATGAGGATCGGATGTTTAACCGATCGTACCCGCAGGCAGAGTGCGCAGGATTTGGAAGGACCGATGCTCCGCATCGCCAGCACCTAAAATACGACTTTCGTTCATGCTTCATCGTTCATGAAAAAGCGGGCTGCCCTGCGCCGCTGGGGGGACCGGGGGCACACCCACAGACATCAGGCCGCGCAAAAAGGCGCCCGCGGCCTCGAAGGGATTGCTGACGCCTTCGCGGCCGTACGCTCCGTCGGGCGATAAGATCTCGCCGTGTATCCCGTCTTGCTCCCCGAGCAAGACGTCCTCGAGGCCCGGCCGCAGGGCATCGCGCATGCGCGGTCGCAGGGCCAGGTCCCCTTCCCACGCGTCCGCGATGCCCTCGACCGCCTCCGTGAGCAGCCCGTGAGCGGCTTGGCTGATGGCGGCGTCTGAGCTGTCGGCACCGAGAGAGCGCATCGCCGAGCCGAGGTTGCTCGCCGAGATGAGCGTCTCGACGTGCCGCGGGCCGTGCACCGTCTGGCTCATCGCGAGCGACTCGCGCAGCAGCGCGGCGGCCTTGCTCAGGTCGTCCAGCCGCGCCGGGTTCGGCCCGCGCCCTGTATTAGGGACGCAATTAGGGACGCAATCAGAGGTCATCAGAGGCCATCAAGAGGCAATTAACGACACTCACCAGGGATGAATTTGGCTTGTGCGAGGCCCCTCGCATGCAAGCAGTTGCCCAAGTTGTTCATCGAGACGAGCGTCACCGGATGCGCATCGCCGAGCCTCTTGCGGCTCGTGACTAGCGCCTCCCTGTACAGGGCGAGCGCCGCATCCAAGTCCGCTCGGAGCGACTTGGACGAGCCGAGAAAGAAGCCCCGGTCGTAGATGGCGCTGCCCAAGTCATTCATGGTGCGGAGCGTCTCCTCGTGGGTATCGCCGAGCGCCTGTCGCCGCCCCGCGAGCGCTTGCGTCAGATGGCTCACCGACTGTGCATAATCGCCCTTGGCGCGAATGCAGACGCCGAGCTTGTGCAGGCTGCGCAGAGTCTCGGGGGCGAGCGCGCCGTGCTCACGACGGCGTGAGGCGAAGGCCTCCGCAAGCAGCGTCTCTGCCTCGGGAAGCCGACCGAGCTCATACAGCAGCGTGCCGAGATTATTGAGCGAGATGAGTGTCAAGGCGTCCGAATTGCCAAGCGCCGCGCGCCGCGCCTGTAGGCACTCGACGTACCTGCAGGATGCCATCAGTGCTCATCAGTGCTCGTCAGTGCTCATCAGTGCTCATCAGCGCTGATCAGTGCTCATCAGCGCTCATCAGTGCTCATCAGTGGCCATCGGGGCTCATCAGTGCTCATCAGTGGCCATCGGCGCTCATCAGTGCTCATCAGTGGCCATCGGCGTGCAGGCACGTACAGCGCCTCCGCGAGTCTGAGATCGCCATTCTCCTTGTGCAGCGTGGCGAGGGAATTGATCGCGCTGAGAGTGCTCGGATGGCGCGGGCCGTGCCTCTCCCGAAGGCCCATCAGCTCGACCTCCTTCACCAAGGTCCCAACACGACGCGTCACCGGGCTTGTCGCTCGCTCCGCCGCAGGCACTTTGGCCAAGAGGGTCCGCCCGAGGCGCACAAGCAGCATTCGGAGCAGCTCAACCAGCTGCGAGTTGACGGCCGCGCGGCCCTTGCCGCGACCGTACCCAGCGCGGATGGCCTCGTTGCGTACGTACCGCGCGTCGCGAGGGTCGGTGCAGTGCGCGGACCACAAGTCGACTGTACCCAAAGCGTCCAGCAGCCGGCGGACCTGAAGGGAGGAGAGGGGCGTCGGCGTCGTGGTGAGCACTTGCATGCATGTGCCGAGGGCCTCGGGCACCGGCGTGTCGGCGTCGTGGCGAGCACTTGCATGCATGTGCCGAGGGCTTTGGGGGGAGCGTGCGTACCGGTGTGAAGTCGTGACGGAGCGAGCGATCGATCGCCTCCGCCGCGCCCTCGCTCAGCACGAGCTCAAGCTTGGCATGCTTCTGCTGCGAGAGTGCAAGCTCGCGCAAGCAATGCATGCGGGAGAACATTGTCGGCTCTTCCAACCTGTCGATGAGCACGATCGTCTTCTCAAACACCTCCATCAGCAACGCGCACTCGTCGAGGTAGATGAGGTGCTCGGCGGAGATCTCGGCGAGGCTCTCCGCGGTCACGCAGCCGGGGGGTGGCTCGGGGGAGTGGTAGCGCAGGCTGCTCGTGCAAATCCAAAAAAAGGTCGTCGCGCGCTCCCGTGCAGGCTCGCCTCGCGCGGCCGGCGCTCTCAGATAGTATTCCAGCCCCTCGACTAGGCACGTGATCGAAGCGTCCAGCGGCCAGCTCACAAAGACGTTCGCTTCGCCCACCTGCCACCCGCTGAAAAAGGAGCTCTGTAGCCGCTCACACACGGAGCGACGGTCAAACGCACTCTCGCGGTTGGCAGCGGCTTGCGCATCACGGCCCGTTGGTACAGCACTGACCAAGGTGCGGCTGCCGTGCAACTTGTTGTTGCTGAGCCACGAGCGCAGCCCATCGATCGTGATGCCCAGCATCAGATGCGGCTCCAGATGCCGAGTTTCGTCAGGCGAGACGAACCCCTTTTTGGGCGGAGGGCCGGCGAGGCAGCGGCAGAAGAGCACGTCCGCGAGCGCGATGCACGGATCGACTCGCGTGGGCATGAGAGCAGGCTGCGGCGCCTCATCGTCATCCCAGGACGTCGAGGCCGAACCAGGACTCGCGCGACCCTTGGGCTCGGCCTGAGACTTGCCCACCTCCGCGTCGGACTCGCCGCCAGCCACGCCAGCCTCAGCCCCTGCTCCGTCGGGTTCTGCCCCCGCCACCTCAGCCTCAGCCGGAGCGTTTGCCTCGTCCGGCTCAGCCTCAGCTTCGGGCTCCTCGGAACCCTCCTCCGTCACCTCAATGATATCATCCTCTTCCTCGGCGTCCTTCTTCTTCTTGCCCTTTTTATCGGCTCGCTTTTGGGGAGACGCCTCTTTTCCGGGAGACTTGGTCGGCGTCACGGACTTGGTCAAACCTTGGGATTGTGTGGGTGAGCTCGACTTTACGGACGGCATGGATCAGACAAGATCCCGGGCGCGATGTCGCCGATGGCCTCGCGCGTTTGGACTAGCATCATGGCTTTTCTTTTGACCCAAGTTTTGAAGCCCGATTTTGGCACTTTTCGAACATCGGTGGTTGCCCCTCTCAATTGTTCAAGTACGCGACCTCGGCGCGATCTGCACCAGGGAGAATCGATCGCCGACGCCCGTGCTTCACACATGCGTGGCTTCAGTACGCGATCTTCATGTGCCCTTCATGTTCCATGCTGCCATGGCGGCCTTTCTCGAAAAACCTGCCAAAGCGGCCCGCAGCTGGCTTGTCGAATGCTCTGACGCCGGCCCATGGGCGTGTGAGGAGGAGGGCTGCCCCGCGTCGTCGCTCGACTGCTCGATGCTGGCCTCGCTCGGCGTTTGCCCGACCGCCTTTGGACACGTGTGGCAGCAACCTCCCCAAGGTCTTGCCAACGTGCTCGTGCAAGAGCGCTGTCCACTTGCTTGCAGCCGATGTGGAACGCCCGTTCCAGAGGCGTGCAACATGGCCGTGATCGACGCCCGCGAGCTCAGCGAGGATGCCCTCGTGAGCGTGCTGCTCGGTTCGGATGTGCCCGTCGTCGTGCGCTCGTGGCAAGACAGCAGTAGCTTTGGGCACATCTTGGATGAGCACGGCGACGTACCAATCGATGTCATCCTCGAGGGCGGGCGCTACCGGGGCGAGTCAACTACCGAGGAGCCGATGGCTCTCGCCGACTACGCTGCCGCGCTGCGCAACGCGTCGCTGCCGGACAGCGCGTACGTTTTCACAGAGCTGGGCGGCGTGGACGTGAGCTTGGGTGGCTTTGCTCTCGGCGGTCCGAACGTCAGTGCGCCTGCCAGGCATCTCTTCGCCCAGACGCCCGAATTGGGGCAGCTCCTGGCCGCCGCGCTGGCTCGTCAGAATGCGGAGCTGAGCGCGGTGCCTCACCGCACCGATGGGCGCGTCCTCCTGAGCGCGGGAACCTGGGGCAACGGCCGCCCTTTCCATCAGCACGGCCCCGCCCTCTTTGCTCTCGTGGCTGGCGTCAAGCGGTGGTTCGTACGCCGCCCAAATGCAACCTTCGCCTGGCAAACCTTCGAGATCCCCCGAGAGACGCTGCTCGCGGCCGACGCACTGCCCAACGACTGGAGCGAGCAGCTGTGGCAGTGTGCGCAGCGGCCGGGCGAGCTCGTATGGGTGCCCGACTTGCAGCAGCACGCCACCCTCAACCATGCCGCGTGGACCATTGGGCTCACGATGGTCATGGACGTGGTCGCGCCGCTCTCACCGCTGCACGAGGCCGTGCAGGCGGGCGATGCGGCCGAGGTGCGGCAGCTGCTCGCACGCGGTGTGAACACCGAGGCGGCCGCTCCAAACGGTGGCACGGCGCTGCACTACGCCGCCGGCTTGGGCCACTGCGAGGCGCTCGACGCGCTCCTCGTAGGCGGCGCGTCGCTTCAGGCACGCGCGCGTCAGGGGCTGACGCCGCTCCATATGGCTGTAGCCGGCGGCCACCGCGAAGCCGTGGAGCTCCTTCTCCGGCGCGGCGCGGAGGTGAACGCCCGCAATCAGCACGGCCTCACGCCGCGTGATCTCGCGCTCCAGCTCGGCCACGTGGCGGTGGCCCAGAGGCTCGCGGACGCTTGTTTAGCTTTAGGAACTTGCTGACACTTGCACGGCAATACGAACGTAAAATATCCATGAAAATGTCGTATGGTCTAGCGCTCTAGCCGTAGAGGCGGGTTTCAGAGAGAGACTTATAGAACCTGCATCGCTTCAAACGAATGTGGCGCGATAACGTGTCACTGTGTTATCAATCGAGGTCGTCTGTGTACTGTGAACGTGGTGTCGCCCGTCGCCTTTTGGCAAAATTCCGCGGTCTACGAGCCTTCTCCGCGCGGCGAGTGCTGCGCCTGCGGGCGCGGCGTGCCTTCCGCAATGCCGCTGGGCTGCACGGGCGCTGGCGCACGGCTGGCCGCGGGCTTCAGCCCAGGCTCGAGAGTGACGACATGTCACGCCGTCAGCACAGATCTCAAGTGCTTAACGCTCGACACTGCACTCACGCTCGACACGGCGCTCAACGTCAGCACAGATCTCAGGTGCCCTCGGCCGGCGGCAGGCGCAGCGCGGCTCTCTCCGCGGCAGTCCACTGCCGCCCTTGCCCCTTGGCTGGCCGCCCTTGCCCCTTGGCTCCGGGCGCCGTGCCGGGCGGCGCCTCACTCGCGCCGCGTGCTTGCGGCGACCCCTCAAGCCACAGGTCACCTGCAGAGGGGCACTACGCGGTCATCCAGTGGGCCATCAGTGGCCAATCAGTGCCAATCAGTAGGCAATCATTGGGCAATCAGTGGCAATCAGTAGCACCTGCGACGATGACCGCATCTGCGAGATCAGAGACGTCGGCGCGGCGGAGGTCGATGGCCGGCGGCAGCTCGATGCGGCATTCTGAGAGCACGGGCACCCACAGCTTGGGCAGCTTCGCCAGCCATCCCTTCTCTGCAAGGCTCAGCCGAAGCTCGGGGTTTTCCCACAGGAGAGCATTCCGCAGCTGCGGGCGGGCATCGTTCGCATAGGGCCGTAGGCCGGTGCGTAGCGTGTACTCGGTCGTGAGCGGCCCCTGCGCCGTCGAGAAGATCGTGCGCCCCTCCATGATGAGCTTGCGATTCTGCACGGCCACGGATAGGCACTCACTCGGAGGTAGCAGCAGCTGGCTCGACGCAGCAGTCGTCTCGAGGCCGTTGGCAGCATTGGCGGCCGCGAGCATCCCCGTCAGCGAGGAGTGCGCGATGCTGCTGAGCACGCCGCCAAGCAACCACCGCCACACACGCCGATTCATGTCCTTCGATCGGATGCTCACGTCAAACTTGAGCACTCCGGATGTCCGTCTGTTCGGCAGCAGCAACCACATGGCCAAGAGCATCGGCAGCAGCCGCGGCGCGAAGAGGATCCATGCAGGGATGAGCATTGCCGCCGGGACCTTCCAGCCAAGCTGGACGTTGTCGCCCGTCACGGCGACCGAAGCAAACGGCACAAGGCCATTGGCATCCACTACAGAGACTGCGACGCTTCGGAGCTGGCACGTGAGCAGCGACGAGAGCAGCGGCGCCTTGGATTCGGGTTCCACAGCCACGTCGACCTTTGCGTTGAGGAGGATGCCGAGGAGTCCGCCGCACGCGCCCGCCACGGACTTGTAGCCTTTCACAACGGTGGCGCGCATCCGAACCATTTTACGGCTGGGCTGTCACGAGGGTTGTCGCGTCTATCGTGTTAACGTTCACAAAGCGCGCACACTCTCCGGACCCCCAAGCACAGGAGCCACTATCACCTATGCTAAAATTTCACCTTGGACGGAGGTGTGGCCGACACAGCCCGTGGTAACACTACCCGTATCAAGCGGGTGGTGCCTTCACGTTGCGGCGCGCGCGCGCCGTTGCGGCCGTTCATGTGAACATGTGTTCGAGGATAGACCAGCCGGGCTGGTCCCTGGTGCCGCGGTGTAAGCCGCGGTGAGCCAGCCGTGAACGGTTACCCCCCTGCCCCGGCAGAAGCCGAGGAACACAACACACAGAGACAGGTGAGACCCTCTTCACGCAAGTTACACGCAAGCCCAATGCCTAACCCTTGGGCGCCCAGGCGGATCGATGGGGACGGTGGTGGGTCCTCAAAACGCTTGAGCATAGCTCGACCGCGACGACGACGAGCGCGACCGAACGTGGTTGCGTCGCCACGGGGCGCGAAGCGTTGATTGGGGAATCTTGCTTGATGATTCCTTCATCAACTTGTCGCGTTTGCACAAATGATTGTGATCTCACAACACTAAGTGTGAAAGATCACAAAAAAGTTCACTCACGCGTTCACACCATGGTGGATTCCGCACAGGGGGATTTGAAGGGCGAGAGGCCCATCAGGTGTGAACGTCGTCTGTGTCGGTTTGGGTTTTTGCAAGACGAGGCATAGACTAAACTGGCTCTCAAATCGTCCCCCAAACTAGCCCACCGCAATTTTCACGCGGGTCCCCCGCCGGCAGCGGCGCGGGCCCCAATCGAATGGTGATTGAATGGTGGTAGAGGCGGTAGCTTGTTCAGACTCGTACGAATCTCTCTCTCCTTAACTTCTTTTCAACGCGCACAAGATCACGGCAATTCCCATCCCACGCAAATGGCAATCTCTCCCACGCACGCCAGACGAACCACGCACGAGTCGCTCGGTCGAATACTATGGCACACGTCGACCACTCACGTGCCCGCATCCTCGCTCTTAACCTCGCTCTTCGGTGCCCTGAGGGCATCGTGCTTTTGCTTCCAGAAGTGCGCTGCCTTCCGGAACTTGTCGAGCTCCCCTTCGACCACCGCCTTCGCCGTCTCAAGCTCCAACACGCGAGCTTTGGCCGCCTTCAGTTCTGTTTCCACGGCGGCTGTGTCACCCTCTTGCAAAACCGGTGCGACAGTTGATGCCGTCGCCGGAGCGGCGGCGGCAGCATCGAGCTGCTCCTTGAGCTTGCCGTGCTGCGCCTTCCACTGAGATGCGGCCTTGCGCATCTTGTCTGCCGCCTCCTCCGCCGCCGCAAGCTTCCCTCTGAACTCCTCCGCCTCTGCTGCAGAGGCGGCAGCTGCCTCGGTCGCCACTCTCGTCTCGCTCGCAGCAGCCTCCCTGGCCTCAGCCGCTGCCGCTTCCCTGGCCTCGCTCACCGCCGCCGCCTTGGCCTCAAGTGCTGCCTGAGATTCAATCTCTAATGCCGCCACGCGCGCCCTAACGACCAGCAGCTCGGCTTCCAGCGAGGCCTTCGCCGCCTCTAGCTCGGCTGTTGTGGTAGACGTTTCGGCCGTGCTGGTTGACGTTTCGGCCGTGTTGGTTGACGTTTCGGTCGTGTCTGCGGGCGCGGCAGCGAGTGCCGCATCGAGCTGCTCCTTGAGCTTGCCGTGCTGCGCCTTCCAGTGAGACGCAGCCTTGCGCATCTTTTCTGAAGCCTCCTCCGCCGCCGCAAGCTTCCCCCTGAGCGCCTCCGCCTCCTCCGTCGTCGACCCTGACCCCACTTGTGTCCCCTTCGCGTCCACCTCTGCAGCCTTCGCTTCTGCCTCTGCAGCCTTTGCTTCCGCCTCTGCCACCTTCGCCTCCGCCTCTGCCAACTTCGCCTCTGCCTCCATGACGCGTATCTCGAGAAGTGCCGCATTGTTCTCCGCCTCCGCCTCGCTCACCGCCATCACCTTGACCTCAAGCGCCGCCTGTAACTCAATCTCAAGCTCGGAGATTCGCCCTTTCTTCTGCTCGAGCTCCGCCTGCAACGCCTCGGACGCCGCCTTGGCCTCTTCCATTTTCGTCAATGCCGCCTCCAAGTCCGCCACCGTCACACCCGCTGAAGGCGCCACTTCTTCTGGCGCTGGTGCGGCGGCGAGCGCCGCATCGAGCTGCTCCTTGAGCTTGCCGTGCTGCGCCTTCCAGTGAGACGCAGCCTTGCGCATCATTTCTGAAGCCTCCTCCGCCGCCGCAAGCTTCCCCCTGAGCGCCTCCGCCTCCTCCGTCGTCGACCCTGACCCCACTTGTGTCCCCTTCGCGTCCGCCTCTGCAGCCTTCGCTTCTGCCTCTGCAGCCTTCGCTTCTGCCTCTGCAGCCTTTGCTTCCGCCTCTGCAGCCTTCGCCTCCGCCTCTGCCACCTTCGCCTCCGCCTCTGCCAACTTCGCCTCTGCCTCCATGACGCGTATCTCGAGAAGTGCCGCATTGTTCTCCGCCTCCGCCTCGCTCACCGCCATCACCTTGACCTCAAGCGCCGCCTGTAACTCAATCTCAAGCTCGGAGATTCGCCCTTTCTTCTGCTCGAGCTCCGCCTGCAACGCCTCGGACGCCGCCTTGGCCTCTTCCATTTTCGTCAATGCCGCCTCCAAGTCCGCCACCGTCACACTCGCTGAAGGCGCCACTTCTTCTGGCGCTGGTGCGGCGGCGAGCGCCGCATCGAGCTGCTCCTTGAGCTTGCCGTGCTGCGCCTTCCAGTGAGACGCAGCCTTGCGCATCTTTTCTGAAGCCTCCTCCGCCGCCGCAAGCTTCCCCCTGAGCGCCTCCGCCTCCTCCGTCGTAGACCCTGACCCCACTTGTGTCCCCTTCGCGTCCGCCTCTGCAGCCTTCGCTTCTGCCTCTGCAGCCTTCGCCTCCGCCTCTGCCACCTTCGCCTCCGCCTCTGCCACCTTCGCCTCTGCCTCCATGACGCGAACCTCGAGTTGTGCCGCATTGCTCTCCGCCTCCGCCGCGCGTCCCTCCGCCTCGCTCACCGCCATCACCTTGGCCTCAAGTGCCGCCTGCAACTCAATCTCAATCTCGGAGATTCGAATCTTGGCAGCCTCGAGCTCAGTCGTGAGCCCCACCGCCGACCCTTCACTCGAATTAGCTGCTGGCGGGGCGGGCTGTGAATTAGCTGCTGGCGGGGCGGGCTGTGAATTAGCTGCTGGCGGGGCGGGCTCTGGTGCTGCCGTCGCCGGAGCGGCGGCGGCAGCATCGAGCTGCTCCTTGAGCTTGCCGTGCTGCGCCTTCCAGTGAGATGCAGCCTTGCGCATCTTGTCTGCCGCCTCCTCCGCCGCCGCAAGCTTCCCCCTGAGCGCCTCCGCCTCCGAGGTCGCCGCCGCGAGTCCTGCTTTGACCTCCCCAATCTCCGCCGCCGCAGCAGCCGCCGCTTCGGACACTCTCCCTGCGGATGCCGCGTCTCCAGCCGTGATGCTACTCGCCATGCCGTCGCCCGCCGCGTCGTTGCGTGCCGCCTCCGCAGTCGCAACTTCGAGTCGCTCGCGGAGCGCAGCTGACTCTGCGACCGCCGCGGCCAGCTGCTCCGTCGCCGCCGCCTTGGCCTCTGTGGCCGCACGCACCTGCGCCTCGAGCTCCGCCAAGCGCTGCTGGAGCGCATCGGCGCCGTATTGAGCACGCAGCTCCGCCTCGAGCGCCGCCAAGCGCTGCTGGAGGTCCTCTGCGCCGTCGGGCTTGGCACCGCCATCCGCCTTGAGCTTTTCGAACTGGTCCTTCCAGTGCTTTGCGGCGTTACGGAGCTTTCCGAGCTGGTCCTCTTTTTCTTTGAGGCTCGCCTCGAGCGCCTTGAGGCTTGCGGCGGGCACCATCGCCCCCTCGGCCTTCGACGGAGCGGCGGCGGCGGCGGCGGCGGCGGCGGCGGCGGTGGCGGCGGCGGCGGTGGCGGCGGCAGCGTCAGCGGCTTCGCTGGCGGACGTTGCGGAGGCGCGCGCCTGGGCTAGCTCGGCTTCCAGGGCGCTGATGCGCTCCTGCAACTGTGCCTGCGCGCTGCTCAGTTGCATGCGCACCTGCCCCTCCACGCCCTCGGCGAGTAGGGCACGCACCTCGGCAAGCGCCTGGGCGGCCTGAGTGGCCTGAGCAGCCTGGGTGGCCGAGGACGCCAAGGACGCCGAGGCGGACGAGGCGTCGGCAGCCGCAACCCCGAGGCTCGCTTCGTAAAGGACACGCCACCGGTCGGACGTCTGACGCACCGTCGCGAGCGCCGCCTCCAGAACGTCCTGTTGGGCCGTCGCCGCCGTCGCGCGAGCCTCCGCAGCACTGGCCTGGGCGCTTAGAGGTTCACGCACGGCCGCGATCGCCTCCGCGATCCGGGCCTCGGTGCTCAGCTGCTCGCGGTGCAGCTCCTGGCGCAGCTCGAGCAACGAGCGCTTCTCGGCGTCGCCCGCGCACGTCTCCTCGATCGCTGCGCGCGCCGCGTCCACCTCGACGCGAAGCTTCTCCGCCGCCTTGTGTGCTGCGTCGCTCTCGCGCAGGGCGAGCGTGAGGCGCTCCGAGAGCGACGTGTTGCTCGCTAGCGCGGCCTCGAGCCGCACCGAGCGCTCCTTGAGTATGGGCATGTGTGTGTGCAGCTCGTCGATCAGCCGCGAGAGCTGCGCCTCGAGGTCAGCCGACTTGCTCTTCTCCGCGCGCAGCTGCTCCTCGACCGTGTGGTACTTGGCGTAAAGCTCCGTGCGGCCGATGAGCGGCTGCGCGGGCCCCTTGGGACCGAGCCGCTGTCGCTTCGCCGCGGGCTCCGAAGAAGATGCGTCCGAGGGAGCGGGCACCCCCTTGAGGTTCCGGATCTCCTCTCGAAGCCGATTGCGCTCATTGGCCGCGGCGCCCAGCTCGCGGCGCCAACGGGCCTCGGCCTCCTGGAGCGCGAGGCGCGCGGCGCGACCGAGACGCACGTCCTCGGGCTCGCTTGTCGCGGGTGCCGGCATGTGTTGGTGTTGGGGCGAGACGCAGCACACAACGCACGCCGCGATCGCGGACCACGCGCTGCAGCCCGTCGTGAGCAGACCAAGAAGTTTGAGCGTCGTGCTGAGCTTTCCGTTTTGCCCAGCGGCGTGTGATCGCGCTCGCATTCATGATCCGCTGGTGCTATATTCACACCTATGCGCCGGTGTGAAATTCAATGCTCGAGAGACCCGAGGCATCGGTCGCTGCACTAATCGGCTCCGATCTGCGCGCCTTCGCACAATTCAGCGAGCGGCTGGACGACTTGTTTGTCGGCGGCGCGCCGTACCACGTCTTCATCTCGACGGATGCGCGCTCGCTGGCGTGCGCGAAGGAGAATCGGCTGCTCAAGAAGCCGTACATTATGTGGGCTGGCGAGTCGCCAAACACCTCGGCGGCCATCCTGGACGCGCTCGGGCCGCTCGAAAAGTCACGCGGCCAACACTATCACCACCTTCATCAGTGGTGGCGGCTGCGGCACGCGTGGCAGCACATGGAGCGCCGCGAGCGCCAGCGCGGCGCCCTGTACGAGCATGTCGTGCGGCTGCGCAGCGACATGCGCCTGCCCAGGCCGCTCGAGCTGGCGCCCGCACACGTGAGCGGTCTGCACGGCCCTGCGGGCGAGATGGCTCTCGTGATGCGGGGCGACTGGATCTTCTGGGGCAGACGAGAGCCGATGCGCGTGGCGCTCGAGTACGTGGACGAGCTCCCTCGCATGCATGCGATCGGCCAGACGCATTACATGCCGCTGCCATGGCGCCACATGCTCGCGGTGGGCCCGACCGGGCTGAGTGCGGGCCTCTTCGGCTGGCTCAAGTTCCCCAAGGCGACACCGGAGCGCCCGTTTGGGTTCAACGGCCGAGCCCTCTCAAGCTCAACGGCTCTAACCGCTCACATTCACGAGCACTTGAGCTCGCTGGAGGCGTTTGAACGGAGCCTTTCCCGCCGAGGGCCGGCCGGCGCGGCGCACTTGGCGCCGTCGGAGCTCATCAGCGGGCGCGACGGCTGGTGGCGTTGGGACGGCATCCCCGACAATGAGAAGTACTTTCTGTACCACGTGCTCAACCGCTCGCTCTACCCGCGCGCGAACATGATCGATCTGTACAACCACGGCGTGCCGGCCGCGGCTCGCGTCACCTTTCTGTCCAATGACAAAGGGCTGCTCGTGCCGGAGCAAATCCGCCATCACGCGAGCTGCACATGCGTGTGCCCGATGGCCGCGCGTCCAAAAGCTTAGAGTTTGTCCGATGTCCGTTCACTACGTAATTACACATTAGTCAGTAGCTACGCCTTGTTCGAGCTCGTCGAGTTCGACACGGTTACATAGTTACATGTATATGCCTGGGTACCTCCCCCCCCTCGCCACGTGTACGCTGCCATTCGGCATGTTTCACTTACTTACTTACGGCCACAGTTCTCTCGGGTTGACATGTAAGCTGCTTTTCGTGCTCCGTATGCTCCATTGTCGCTGTACGTGTCCCCGCCAACCCCGCCTTGATCACGCCTGCTGCACTTGCGCACGTTCACCTATGCTCCTTGCGATTCTTGTGCTCCCTTGTGCTCCTTGAGTTGTACGTGTCCCCGCCGACCCCGCGCCTCCAAAAGGCTTGCACGCTTGCACGCTTCCCAGCCTTCCCCCCCCAACGCGCACATTCCTAGCCGCTGAATCTTCGAGAGGGGATCCTCGGCAGGACTCCAAGCTCCTTGTAGGAAGGTCGGAGGTACCAACCCAGAGTGACAGACCAAGTCAGAGCCTCGGCAGGACTCCAAGCTCCTTGCACTCCGTTG
>Ga0210244_100027_pt1 | contig 102289 bp, 54 predicted proteins | sample ChrtobMetaP3_0mM_FD_155473 | JGI IMG/M metagenome (GOLD analysis project Ga0210244, IMG submission 155473) | Chrysochromulina tobin associated microbial communities from unialgal haptophyte culture, Seattle, Washington, United States - P3_0mM | ecosystem: Host-associated > Algae > Haptophytes >...
CGGGTTGTGAGACCGCTGCCTCGTCGGCCGACTGGTGTGCGGTGCCGAACGCGTCGAGGGCTTCTTGTTTTGACGTCCAGTGCATCAGGGTGGCGTTTGGATCGATTCCGGAGCGAGTGGCGTGGTTGTGGAACTCGGGCACGTTGTCGAGGAGGTCTAGCGCCGACATGACGTCGATTTCGATCCAAGCGGGCGGCTCGCCTACGAGCGCGCGCGCGGACTCGACCTGCTTGGTGCGACCGAGTGTGGTAAACTCTATCATGATGTCCGATCCGATCCAGTGCTTGAGCCCCACTTCAGCGAATGACTCCGTATGCGACTCGTTGGTCAACACTGACATCGACTCGATGGTTAGTCGCTTCGCCGAGGAAGACATCGCAACCAAAGGGGCGGCTGCTGGGCTCCCGCCTTCGGACCGGACGCGCGGCACTCGCGGCGGTCCGACCCGGATCGACCGCTGGAGCTAGCGCCGCCGCGGCGATTCCACACCGAACTATGCATGCATGCGCGAGACCCGTCTCGCGCCCCGGGGGGGAGACTCACGCCCCCCTACCAGGGCCCCCGCATCCGCGCTGAGACGAGCGCGACCTCCGCCGAGCGACGGCGGACGCGCCCCTGATTGATTGCGCGTGTGGTTTTAGTAATCAGAAAGAGGCACTTCTCTGGGCTTCTCTGGGGAGGGGAGGTCGGAGGGGAGTGACCACAAGTGCAAGCACAAGGATGAACGCCCGCGCGGCCGCCAGTGTGCTCACACTCACAGATCGGCCGTTATTCGCGCGCCGTCCGGCCTCGCGTGTCGCCGCGGCACAGTGGCAGTGCGCCTCACATTCTCACATTCTGGGAGAGGACCCAACGACAACGCTTCAGCGACGTGCTGGGCGAGGGAGAGCGAAGCGGTCAGGCCTGGCGACTCGATGCCAAAGAGGTTGACTAAGCCGCGAACGCCGTGCTCCTTGGGGCCTACGAGGGCGAAGTCTCTGTTGGGCTGGCCGGGAGGCTGTATCTTGGGGCGAATGCCTGCGTAATCTGGAACTAAGGCGCCATCGGGCAGCGACGGCCAGTACTTGCGCACCTCGGCATAGAAGGCGTCAGCTCGTAACGGGTCCACCGCGAGATCCTCGGCCCCACTCACCCACTCCACGTCTGGTCCGAATCGGCAGCGGCCCGCGAGATCGACTGTTGCATGCACTCCGAGTCCGGCTTGCTGTGGCACCGGATACACGAGGCCGCGGAAGGGCGACGGTCCCGTGAGCGAGAAGTAGTTCCCCTTGGCGTAGTATTCCGTCGGAACCAGCGCAGCCGCTGTGCTCGACCTAGGTCTGTGAATGAGACTGTAATTGTGCATTGCTCGCGCGAGTGCAGGCGCGCCGTGACCGGCAGCATTCACTACCTCGTCGCACTCAACATCGCACTCAAGGTCCTCGTCAGCATTCCGCGTTTGAATCAACAGCCGGCCATTTGGCAACTCCCTGGCACCGCAAACGCGTGTGCCAAACGAGAAATCCGTGCCATTCGATTCGGCATCGCTCAGGAGCGCAAGCATCATTCCATGACTGTCCACAATCCCAGTCGCAGGCGAGAGGAGCGCACCAACGCACCGCACTTCCGGCTCGCGCTCCGCCACCTCCTCGCGTGTGAGGAAGCGCAATGCTGCTGGACCATCAACCCCATTGCGCCGCGCTATCGATGCGATGTGCTCGAGCATCGGTATCTCGGAGGGCTCTGTGGCAACGATGAGTTTCCCAACTCGCTGTGCGTTCACACCGTGATCCTCACAGAAACGATAGAGCAACTGGCGGCCTTCGACGCACGTTCGTGCCTTGAGAGAACCGTAAGGATAGTAGATGCCCGCGTGGATTACCTCAGAGTTTCTGGACGAGGTTCCGGTGCCAAAGCTGCGAGCTGCCTCGAGGACGAGGACCTCACGGCCTCGGAGCGCGAGCTGTCGTGCAATCGCGAGCCCAACGACTCCAGCACCGATCACACATGTCTGCACACGGAAGGTTTGAGATGCAGCCATGGCCGTTTGCGCCCTGCGGGGCGACGGATGGCCCCGTGAAGAACTGAAGAGTTCTTTTCGGGCGATGTTTTCCAAGGCAAAAATAAACATGCGTAGTCACATGTGAATTGGTATCCTCCCCGCACACAAAAATGGTCAGACAGGCCCATGAAACGTTTACCGAAGTGCAACCATCCCTCTACATGTACCGGGTACAACGGTACATGCATCCGGGCATTGAATGTGTGAATCGGCCGCAAACGAGCTCACTCAGTCTAATCAGTCTGGTTGGATACATGTAACATGGTCATGGATTGTATACTGTAGCTTCCTAAGATAGCTTATAGGGCAAGTTCTACATGTAGGGCCTACTCTGCCAAGGGGGGGTTCTAGCCGCCCGATGGTCGCCCGCCTCGTTAGGTACGGTCCGGTGAGACAAAAGAAAATTTTTCTACATGTAGGGCCTAAACTAGCTCCTAGGGGAGTGGAGCGTGGCTCACACGTCACTAATTTTTTTGACGCAACGAAACTCATGAACGCGGTTGTACCCGGTATGCACCCGGCCCGTGCCATCCCGAACTAAAACTTTGGTGACGCCTCGTAAACATCTCGCCCTCCGGTCTGTTGCGGCGAGCCGCGTCAAAACGAACACACGATGGCGCACCGAAGCCCTCGGCGTATGCACTGCGGTGCCTCCAATAGGACTGCTCGTCCCGCAATCGCAGCCGAGGACACACCTCGTGCTCGCGCTCTGCCTTCTTCGGACAGAGGTTTGAGCGCCCCAGCATCACCTCTGCCGTTGAGTACTTTGACGCAGCCCACTCTGCCAGTCAATGGCAAGGCACCTCATGGTCTAGGTCGGGAGATGAAAGCAAGTGATCGCAAGCAACCCTACGCTCTCAGTGGCCATTCCGAGTACGTGATGCAGGCCGTGCGCGACTTTTTTAAGGTGCGCGACGCAAATGCACTCATAGAGGTATTCCGCCATCATGATACTGACCAATCGGGCACTCTTGAATACGACGAGTTTCGAAGAGCGCTTTCGCAGATCAATCTGGAGCTGACAGAGAAAGACTGTAAGACTCTCTTCCATATCGCCGACACGGATGGCTCCGGCAAGCTCGAGTTTGCAGAATTTTTCAACAACTTCCGCAAAGACGGCTACGAGCATGCCGTAAAGACGCGGCGCCAACCCTTCTTCTGGTCTTCGGCTCGGCCGCGAGAACTGCTGCCGCATAATGAGCGGCTGAATTTAGAAGCCGAGATCTTTGGAAAGCCATCCACTCAGCGGACACGTGACGAGTTGCTGGAAATGATCCAATCCAAGGTTGACTGCGCGTCTAACGTGCGCGAAACCTTCGCGCGGTTCGATTTCGACGGAGATGGCCGCATGTCGGCGAAGGAGTTTGTGAAGGTGATCCGTGCTCTGCAGGTCGACGTCACAGAGTCGCAAGCAGAACAAGTAATCTCCGCCATCAACGCCTTCTCCGGTTCAGAGATGCGCACGCATATCACCTACGCGGCCTTCGCGCGTGCCTTTGACCACAATGCTCCAGTTCTTGGAAGCGATGTGAAGGACATGGCAGACACGACCAACGTCGAGCCCAATAATCAAGCTTCCCCTGCGATCACAGATGCTGAGAACGATGCCGTCAAAAGCCAACTCAATGATGGAAAGGTTGGGTGGGGAGCGAGTCCAACTGCACGCCCCCTCATTAACCCCCTGCATGTAACGAGCAGCTACCAGGGTGTTGCCAAATGGCCTGCTATCGATCCCACTGCACGTCCCCTCACGAGCATACTCGGCCCCAACGACGGAGCCGCTGCGGCCCATCCGGCGTTCCGTTCGCCCGTATGTTCTCCACGATGGGTAAGTTCTCCTCGTCGAGACCAAGAACTGCAGCCGATGGGCGATAGAACCTGGACCACCGAAATCTTTTCAGCGCCCGAGGGGCCGAAACCCGTCGACAGAATCACGATCATGGCACGCATGTCCCCACGTGCGAAGGCGCTCGAGAATACCATGCCGCAAACGGCATTCAAAGAGAGGCGCCCATCACCCGCCGCTGAGGTAGCTATGGCCTCCGTCCCACAGCAGGCGCAACGCCTTGACATGCTGTCTGAATGGCGTGGTCACGATGGCATGGGTGGGGTGAACACGCACTTAGGCGAGAATGGCTTCATGGCGCTCGGCCGCAGTATTGACTGGAACAAGTACATTCCGAAGCGGGAGCTGCCTGCGGTGGCGCTCTTCCGGCCACCTCGCGCAGAGCCAGTCGAGTGGCTTCCTCCTCTGACGGTGGCGGGCTATGCGCGCGGCGTGGCAGCACCGGACCCGCCTGACTTGTTTTCGAACGACCCTGCTTTAGTCGCATCTTCCGCGGCAGTGAAGGCCGTTGAACTTTCGCGTCGTTTCACGGGAGCCGTGGGCGTGCAAAAGGTCACCCCACGCAGACCCGAACTGTCACCGGGCTGGACCACGCCGCGTGCCTCGCTGCGCGACGTCGATGCTTTCCAGAAGACGACGGACGTCAGGGAGAGTCTCGTTCCACAGACAGGGAGCCCTGCTTTCGCGCGCGACCCCGAGCGCCACAAACGAGCCGAGCCCGAGCTCCTCGTGGAGCAAAGGCACAAGCGCGAGCAAGCGCTATCGATTCGAAAGGCGAAGGAAGATCGTGCGATGAAGAGGCAGCAACAGCTCGACGAGTTGGTGGCCGAACGAGACGATGCTGTGACGCGGCATGGCATTTCCCTAAAGGTCGATAAGGAAATGGTGAACCGACGTGTAGCTGATTTGCAGCTCGTGACTGATTCGAGGCTGGGGCTCGACCAAGGCCTTCGAAAGGTGTTGCTTGAGCCGCCACCGGTTCCGGCGTGGGAGAAGCCGGCTGTCCCTTCTTTGGTGTCCCATGTGCGCGCCATCGTCACTCGTACCAATCACCACGCTGTGCTCACATTCTCATCACCTGCGTCGCGATTCTTGTTGCTACTGCAGTGGCAGACAATCAGCGGGCAGCACCTAGATCCGCCTGCCCGTCAGCACTCTAAGATGATATTGAGTTACCGCAAGGAATTTCCGAACGCTCAGAGGCGGCCAAATACCCCTAGCACGCCACAGTGGGGTGGATGTGTGCAGCCTGGTGTGAACTCGGGTATCCGCATGGCGAGCTGAAGACTAAAGCTGAGACCAGGGGAAAGGGGCTCGGAGGGTGCCTCAAATACGCACACACGTCGCCACGAGCGTTGGCGGGTCGGGATCGTAAGGAAGCCATGCCCATAGTCGTTCCTTTCTTTAGATGAGGCACTCGTTAAGGCTTAAGGCACTCCGAGTGCACAAGACACCGCCGGGCAGGCCGCAGAGGGGACGGCACCAATTGCCCACATATGCCGTCAACTCGGCGTCTGCTGTATGACACTTACATCATGCAACGTCGTGAAAGTCCTGTATTGTACCGGTATCAGCCCAGTAATAATTAATTATTCGCGATGAACGGACGCGCGCTGGAAACCCTGTTCGCGCTCTTTGCGCTTCCTTTGACAAGACGACTGCCTCATGAGCGCCACACCGAGGACCGCCCCCAGCGCCCAAGGTCCAAAGCTGTGGGCAAATGTACTTGTCAAGGATGGTCAGCCCATTCGGCTTCCGCCGGTCGGATCACGAACAGACAGCGGCAGACCACCCCAAACTGCACCAACGCTTCGACGAGCTGGAGGTTGGGATGCAACCATTGCCGATCTTAAGCAGCAAGTTCTGACCACGAAAGCGACGAGAGAGCAGCAGCAGGCCAAGCTAATCAGTGGCTACGTCGGAACGATGCACAATCAGGTCGACAACGTGGCAGTGCAGCAAGAAATAATCCTGGCCCTATGCCAGATCGTGGGCACCGGCCAACTACCAGCCATTCGGGCCCTCGCACAGTGTGGCGGTCTCGATGCAATCGTCTTGGCTATGAGGGTTCATTTAAGCGCACCCGATATACAGCAGCGAGCCTCGACCGCGCTCGCGCAAGTTGCATCAGTCGACAACAAATGCCGACACCTGGTCATTGAGATTGGCGGCATCCAATCTCTCGTGGCTGCCATGACCATGCATCAAGATCTAGCTATCTTGTGCATTCGCTGCTGCACTGCTCTCGCCACGCTCGCCGTTGGTGACGACGAGAGCAAGAATGCGTGTATTCAGCACGGCGTGATCCAGGTTACAGTGTCAGTAATGCGCGAACACCTAAGAGTGGCAGTCATCCAATCCACCGGCTGCGCCCTGATCAGCGCCATCGCAGCGGGAAACTTAGTCCACAAGCTTGCGGCGGTGGCACAAGGCGCTTGCCTTGCCATCGCGCGCGCAATGGATGGCCACATCGAGCACGTCGACGTCCAGATGCAGGGATGCACGGCGACCGAGAGACTGAGCCAGGGTGACGCTCATTGCATCGCATCACTTGTCTCGAGCCGCTGCATCGCCAAGACTCAGCGTGCCGTGCGTCGGCGGCCGTGCGACGTTCGGTTTGCACACCTAGCCGTCAGCACGTTTGCCAATGCGACCAAGGCCGACGATCGCACCATTGCAGAGATGGCAACCTCGCGATTCTTTCTTGTGCTCAAAACCGTATTGAAGCACCACCTTGATCGGTACCAGGTGGCCGAGCGCGGCTTGGCGGTCCTCTGCAACCTACTGACTAGCGGGAAGCAAGTAGCCGACCGCCTATTGCAAAGTGGAGCACTTCACATCGTCCGAGGTGCTGCAATTGCAAATGCGATGAATAAACACGCGCTGGACCAGGCATGCCGCTGTGTTCTCAACGCTTCGACTGGCGATACCGAGTCCAAGGCCTTCATCATCAACAGCCACTGTCACAGAGACGTCCTTTTGGCCTCGATGCGCAGTCACAGCGACGACGCAAATTTGGCAGAACTCTCTATTTCCGCCCTCGCAAATCTAGTGGCTGGCAGCGAGGCTGATGAGGACGAGGACGAGGAAAGCAGTCAGGCTCCTGCTCCTGTCCCTGACGCTCGAAGTCGGCCGATTACGTCGCACTCGCGCTCGCGGCCAGGGACCTCGCAAGATGCCCGATTGAACGGTGCGGCCGATCAGCACGCGAGGGACATGGCCTTCATCCGCCAGGCAATCGTCGAAGAGAGTGCCGTCAGTATCGTGCTCGGTGCAATGGTGGTGCACACCTACTGCCAACCAGTCGTTGAGGAGGCAGTTGCGTTTGTCCGCAACCTCGCGGCTGGCAATCACAAATGCAGAAGCGCCATCGTAGAGGCCAATGGCCTCCGCCATCTTATCAAGGCAATAAAACAGCATGGCACGTCCGAGGCTATCGCAGAGCTTGGATGTTTGGCGTTGCGGAATATTGCCAGCGGTACCACCGAGCACCTTGCTGGTGTCATGGCCGCTGGAGGCATCGAGTGTATCGTTTCGAGCCTCCGACGCCACACATGCTCTTCTACGGTGGTTTACGCTGGGCTCGCCGCGCTGCGCAACCTTGCAGTGGCCGAGTGGGAGAACGATCGCAATCCTCAGCCCGTACGTTCGCTCAGCGCCATTATCGACGCTGACGGCATAAGTGCCATCGTCGAGGTAATGGGCGCGCATATCAACAACGCAAACGTGCAGCTGCAAGGATGCGCTGCTCTGCGCAACATCGCCTGCGGCACGCCGGGCGATGGCAAGGCACGCATGTTTGCGCTGGAGTCCATCTCGTCGGGCAAAGGAATCGAAGCAATCTCGACGGCCATGAATGCTCACACGCACGTGGCATCCGTTCAAGCACAAGGTTGCGCAGCGTTTCGCAACATTGCGTGTGGCCACGAGTTGGATCGGCAGCCGCTCATGTCGAACGGGGTGCTCGCAGTCGTCATGGGTGCAATGGGTGCAATGAGACTGCACCGCACGCACGCCGAGACCCAGCTGCAGGCGTCGGCGTGTTTGGCGAATCTGATCCTTGCGCCTGAACGTCCTCTTGAGCCCTCGGCGTTGCAGGAAGAAGCGTGGCTTAAGGCATGCGAAATGGCACACAGGTTAGCGACCGCAGCCGTCGATGGGGGAGCGCTGACGCTGCAGGCGACAACACTCCATACCCACTTCCGTAACAGAGCCGTCGTTGTCCAAGTCTGCTCAAGCCTTTCTGCATTATTCGCAGCCCCGCCAGCAAAACTTGACCAGCAAGCCCTCGTGACGCAGTTCTGTGCCCTCGATGGCGCCCTGCAAGCGCTGATAGATGTGGTGCCGTTCCACGAGAACGATGAGGGCGTTTTCGGCCAAGCGATCGCGTGCCTCGGGCAGATAGTTCTTTGCCTTTCCAGTGACGAGATGAAGCTCATTTGCAGGGCGAGCGAGCTGAAGCGCGTGGTCATGAAGCGTCGCTCGATGGGAAAACTACCGTCGATGGTGAGAGATTCGCAGCTTTACGCGCTCCTTTGGTCTTGACCTCGAGAGTCACAAATTTAGCCCGGGCTCCACTCAGTCCTATATTCGTGCTGTGCCCGTCATATTTCGTCCCAGAAACGGGTTAAAACACGGACTATGGCCGGGTTCCGACCGAACCACAAGGAACCACAAAAGGAGCCTCCGCGCTGTACCCCAGTACCGAGGGACTCCGTATCGCATCGTTCGCGCATCGATACCCGATATCGAGCCATATTTATATCATGACACGCGAGTCCTAACCCTACGCCACGCGGTGGGGAGTCTTACTAGAAAGGGCGTGCAAAATGCCGATGTTTCATGTTACTCGTGCCGCCAACACGTCGTCATCATATCACGCTGATTCATTGCATCTTACATGACTAATTATAACTCAAGGTAGTCCGCTCATGTCCGTGTAATACATGCAACATGGGGCGAAGCCTGATCTCCAAGAACACTGAAGGGATTTGGACGAAACTCAAGCCAGAGGTGTCCCATGCTCTCCCATTGAGTTCCTTGTTGAGTTCTAGCTCAAAAATAGAACCCTATGGCTATCGTGTTCACACGGGCTAGAAACTCACACGTACACACGGGCTTTGCCCAAGCGTTATAGAACAATAGAACTGTATTTAATCCTTGGTTGTACGCTAGTACCGCCTCCGAGGTGCCGTGTGGTCCCGGCTCAAGTCAAGTCAAGCTCGAAAATCTACACTGTCCCATAGGATGGCTTCACTGTTTCTACTCCTCACCTTCAACGCAGCCTTGTTGTTGCCGCCCGCGCCCCTGCGCGATAGCAAGTCGGTGGCTGCTCTGAATGGCCACCGGCATACGGCCCCACGCATGGCCGAAGAGCCTCAAAGTGCGTCCGCTGACGACAAAGCCGCTGCCACTGCCGCTCCTGCTCCTACTGCCAAGTTCGACCTCAAATCGATAGCAAAGGAGGAAGCCAAGAAGGGCGCCGGCTTGTAAGCACCAAGCGGTGCCACTGACATGCACGCATCCGCCGCGCAACTCCATCTCTCTCGCTCTCACGCATTCCCTCTGTGTGCGCTCTTGGTGGCAGCAACCAGTTTGACCCGGTGCTGTCGGTGACTAGCTTCGTCTCTAGGCGATTCGGCCTCGCTGGAGGGTTGGCTGTCGTGGCTCTGCTCGCCTCTACCGAGGGTAACGAGATCCTCAAATCGCTCGGCGATAAGGGGCCAATTCCGGGCAGTGGCGAGGTGATCACGACCGCATCTGGTCTAGCATACAAGGACGTGCTCATTGGCACGACAGGTGACCAGGTTGGGGTCATGGGTAGCATCGTGGGCATCAGGGCCAAGGTTTCCATCGCCGACAAGGTACTGTATGATACAGCCGGCGAAAAACCCATCGCCTTTCGTTATGGAAAGCGACCGTTTGAGAACGTGCTCTGCGAGGGCGTCGAGCAAGGCGTCAAGGGCATGAAGGTGGGCGGCGTGCGGGAGCTGACGGTGCCGGCGTCCCTCGCGCCCAAGGGCCTCCAGGCCCAGCTCGAGGCCGCTGGCCGGCCACTCATCTACACGGTCGAGGTCACAGAAGGTGCGCGCTAGAGGACGCAACGAACCTCGATGCATGGGACTGCTGCGGCTTCTCCTTCCACTGACGGTTCGAGTGCTGCCATCGTGTGTTGCCATCGTGTGCCCCCCACAGTGCTGCCCGGTTACTTCTGATCGGGGTCCGCCAGTATAAGGCCCGCTATGGACCCACGTGTGGGACACACGGCACACACGTGTGACACAGCACACCTCCCCGGCAAGTACATGTACCACGCGGACAGGGCAAGAGGAAACGGTGACAGAGTTGAGTGGCAGTGCATAGCATCAACCAGATCGCGTTCGCGAAGGATGCGATGGTGTTAACACTTCTAAATAGTTGTGTGCTTGGGATTGTACAGGTTACTAGTGATGTGCGTAGCCGCACAAGTGCGTTTGTGGTTTGACGTTTGTCTAGAGTCTACGCATATGTCGACACGAACAAGCATGAACGCAACGGAACGACAATCACCCCTCCCGCGGAGTCCTTTTCGTATTTGTGGGGAATAATCACGACACAGTTGTTGATCGAATCAGGAAATTGCAAGTTCACAGCAGAAATTCCTCAGCTCAGGGAAGGTCAAGGTGTGTCGCACACAAGCGACAAAGCGCAAGATCGTGAGGCTTGCGTGCGAGGATCACGCCTCTAGAACCTATCCAAAGGATGCGACCGATTTTCGCGCTCACTCTGCTACTCTGGTTGCCTTCGCGCGCGCGTGGTTTCATAGCACAACCATTGTGCGTACTCCAGCGCGGATTTCAACCCAGTGCGCTTGCGGCTATCGGCACAGCAGCATTTGAGGATGAGCTATCAGCTTTGCGTGCGACTCTGGCTCTAGTGAACGGTAAAGTGGCGCATGCACTGGGCATAATCGATCTCCCGCAGCAGCGCGCGGATGCGGACGAGCTTGATGCGCGATCGGCGAGTGCTACATTCTGGGATGACGCTGCTAAGGCTGAGGCAGTGCTCCGGCGGCTCTCAGAACACAAGGCGACGATCGAGCAGGCTGAAGAGTGGCTGCGCTCCGTCGACGATGCCAAGGTGGCGCTCGAACTCGCTCCCGAGCTGGTTGCGGACGAGACGCAGGAGGCGGTTGCTCTGATCGACGAGGCTCGGCAGAAGCTCGGGTCCCTTGCGAGTGAGCTTGAGCGTTGGGAAGTGCGCGCACTCATGGGCGGCGAACACGATGGGTGCGGCGCGGTGCTAACGCTCACTGCCGGCTCGGGCGGTCTCGACGCGATGGACTGGACCGCGATGCTGCTGCGCATGTACACGCGCTGGGGGGAGGCGCAGCCAGGTTTCCGCGTGGCCCTGACCGAACAGAGCATCGGAGAGGAAGCTGGGTTGAAGTCGGCCACGCTCCACGTGGAGGGTCCCTATGCCTACGGACTGCTGCGTGCCGAGCACGGCACGCATCGGCTCGTGCGCTTCTCGCCATTCAATGCGGACAACAAGCGGCAGACGAGCTTCGCAGGTGTCGAGGTGATGCCCATCCTCAACGAGGCACTTCTAAGTGACATCGACATCCCAGATAAGGATCTGGACGTATCCACGATGCGCTCGGGCGGCGCGGGCGGCCAGAACGTCAATAAGGTTGAGACTGCCGTGCGCATCCGCCACATACCCACCGGCCTGGCCGTGCGCTGCCAGCAAGAGCGCTCACAACAGCGCAACAAGGAGGTGGCTCTCGCACTCCTGAAGGCCAAGTTGCTCGTCATCCGACAGCAGCAGCGCGCGGAGGATATTGCGCAGATCCGCGGCGACCGGATCGAAGCCGATTATGGTACGCAGATCCGCTCGTATGTGCTCGCGCCATACAAGATGGTCAAGGACCTTCGCACGGGCCACGAGACGGCCAACGCTCAGAAAGTGCTAGACGGTGAGCTTGGGCCATTCATCGACGCATTCTTGCGCCAGGCTGCGCAGGAAGCCGCCGAGGAGGGGCACCACGATATTGGATAAGATCATGTTTTGCCGCGAAAGCAGGTTGTGGGCATTAGCATGAACCATGATTATTTCCCAAATTGGCGAAAATCAAAAACACGCAAGGCTCCGTCGCACAACGGCGCCGACGCAGCGAGAGCGACCCGCACCAAGACGGTCTTCGGAAGACGACACGCGTCGACCGTCGACGGTCTTCGTCGCGCGCGGTAGTTCGGTTCCAAGTTCGTGCGCCCTCGGTAGAGAGACGCGGTTCAGACGCGGTACTCGCTTCTCGCACGTGCATGCACTCGTGACTCGACAACGTACTATGTGTACTCGTATACGATACGTGACACTCGCGACACCGGCGCCGACGGCAATAATGTATGGCGTTATATGGCCGTGTTGTGGATGTGGTTCTTCAACATCCACCTTCACTCTAAACTCTCTGAATCCTAATGATCGGTAAATGCTCGGGGGCTCGACATTTGGCGAATTTGCAACATACTGCTGTAATTGACGCATGCAAAAGGAGCAAGAGGTTTTTGATCGTTTTTATGTTTCATCGCAACAAAACGGCCCTGCAAGCCGGCAACGCGAGAACCGCGACTTAAACCGCGGCTCGCTCGTGCTACGAGGTTATACTACAAGATCTTCATACTCGCCTGTGTGCGCGCGCGCGGACACATTCTGCCAACGCGAATTCTGCCACAAACCATCGCTGACCGCATCAATGCAGCTGGGTGCTCGGTGGCTAATGTCTTGGCTGATGCACGATATCACCCGCATGGGTGTGCTGTGCTGCATCGTCTCGTGGCAGCTCTACAGCATCACTCGGCTCCGCATCTATGCGTCCCACCTGCATGAGAGCTACGAGCGGCATGCGGTTTTGTCAGAGAGCCTGAGCGAAGCTCGAATGACAATCACTCAACTGCGCAACAGATCTGCATCGCAGCAAGAACTTTGCGCAAGGAGCCATCGCGAGCATATGGCAGCGCTCGCTGATACGGAGAAAGCGCGTGCAGCTGCGCAGATTCGGCTTGATGAGGAGCTCGAACTTAACTCATGGCTGAATCAGACTTCAAGCGCTCGAGAGGCGGCGCTGCGCACCGAAGGGGAGCGGCGCGCTCAAGCTGAAAGCACAGTGCTCGGCCTACGAGAGGAGATGAATTTGCTCAAGGGGCAACTCTTGACAGCTCAGCAGCAGCAAGGCACATTGCACAGCAAGCGAAAGGGGATCAAGAAGTAACGAACTTATATTATATATAATGCACCCACTCTAGACTCGTTGGTCGTTCTCTCCGCTTCGTGGAGACGAGAGCCACTAAGGCGGGGCAGTGAACGCGAGCTAGCTCGCCAACGGCATCGCGAGAGCGGCGCGTCCCGCCCCGAACGGGCGTAAGAACGGGCCGGGGGACATGCGCGCCGGTTGCGCGGTTGAGTTTTTTCGTATTTGAATTTGGTTCATGCCCGAACACACGGGTACGCTCCGCACTGACGCGTGACGGTCGGACTCGATAATAGTCTTCATATGGACCGGCGTCCGAGATTAATACACAAATGTGAAGTGACGGCGTATGCATCGTCCGGGCATAGCCTTATAACACAAGTTGAGACCGCACGGGCCGTACATCTCCTAATCTGAATTATGTGGCGGTATGGTTGACGGTATGGTCGGCACATTCCATGCACACAGACATCAGAACCCCAGCGCAGAGCATCACCGAACGCGTGTTTACGAAGAGCATTTTTGCAGTTTTGGCAGACGCTGGAGCTTGATTGACTCACTTGGCCTTATCCTTCTTCGCCTTCGCCTGCCCAGCAGCTGCGAAGGCGTCTATGGCGACGGCGACGGCGTTCTTCGGGCGCACGTCGTCGCCTTCTTTGGCCACCTGAATCATGGACACGATTTCCTGCCCGGCCTTCTGCAGCTTGCGCCCAGCCTCGCCGAGCTCCAACGGCAAGCCTATCTGTGAGGATGAAGCCTGCGGTGGTGCATCCGCTTCTGACAGGATGAAGGACAGTTGCACCGGCGCCAGCTCGCCGCCCCCAGCGGGGATGTTCTTGTCCATGTTGATGATCACCCGGACGGTGGCTGTGATCTTAATGAGCGTGACGTTAACATTATACTCGCCGTTGTTTTGGTCGACCACTTCGACAGAGTTATTGTTGGGCATAAGTGTGGTCAGGTCGGACACACCGCTCTTGACGAGCTGCAGCCGCGCCGACCCCGCGAGGCCGCCTTTCGTCAATGGATTGCCAAAACGGTCGTAGGTTTTGAGGACAATTGTGGCCATCTTGTTTGAATAGAGCAAGGGCTCGGAGGGCGGAATAAGCTTGCACTGCTTGACCTCCGCCTCCGCTGGTTCGACGTAGAAGTGGACGGGCGAGCCGCTGATCTCGTGACCGTTCAACTTCAAGCGCACAAAGTGCTCGCCCGCGTGGGTGGCGTCGTGCCGTATGTCGTGGGTGGTGATGCCGCCCTTGACCAGAGTCGTGAACTTGAGCGCGTTTGTGTTGCTGAGGTTGTCCTTGTTGCCTGCAGGGTACTCGATTTCCACGTCGAGCATGCCCTCGCCTAACGAGGCAACGTTGCCCAGGTCGTCGCAAATCTGTGGGCGGAAGACAACTGCGTCGCCCGCGACGATACAAGAGTTATCAGCATTCACCACCTTGCCCTTTTTGTCGAGATTCTTTGACTCCTTGGTGTAGCCGTCCACGGACGAGCACTTGGCTCCCGCAAGGCCTGGGCTGATTACAAGGTGAAAGGGCGAGCTGGGTAAGGGGAGACGATCTTGGGCTAGGGAAATCTCGCTCTTCTTGGTACCCTGGTAGGTGGTCTCGGACCAAACGTGCAAGTCGAAGGTGCCATCCTTGAAAGGAATGAAAGAGAACTCGTACAGCCCTTCTTCCTCGTCGATGCACGCCATCGTGTGCAGATACGGTTTGCTCTTCTCGTCCTTGATTTTCTCGCCCGCTTTCAGAAGCGCCATCCCAATTTTGTTCTGCTTCCCGTCAAGGAGGGCCGAGTTGCCGTACTGGTCGAAAAATTTGATCTGAAATTTGGTGTCGGCACCCGCGGTCGCACGGCTCAGCCCAACGCCCGAGATCTGCGACTTTAGCATATCGGGCGTGGTTGACTTGAGCGTGATCTGCTGGGAAGTGCCAAGGATTTGTTCACCATAGATTTTGATGGCAGCGTTGTAAGTGCCTGCTTGGGTCGAGTTCCAGTGCAGGTAGTACGTGCCGTCACCGTTGTCGCGCACCGTCGTCTGGACCGAATCACATCGGCTCCCGTCAGCGTTGAAGCAGTCACCAGTTACAATGGCGCCGCCCGTGATGCACTTGTTGCCCATGATGTCGGCTGTTGAGATGGCAATTCCGCAGCCAAAACCAGCCGCCATGCCGACCCCGCCCACAACGACCGTCTTGGGCAGGCGCGTCGACGCCGCGTGCGCCTTGCCTGGGCGCACTATTAGCAAGAAAGGCGATCCGGGCAGCGCCACCGCCTGCTGGCGCAGTCGCACGTGCAGCAGGTACGGCCCGACGAGCCCAACCGAGTACGAAACACTGTGCTGCTCGACGAGGGCGCCGTGCGCGTGCAGTGTGCCCGGGTAGATGCCACCGAAGGCGAAGCCGATGCCCGTCGGGTCGGATGATTTCTCGAGCGAGACCCCCCTTTTGCGACTCCTCCGACGATAGGCATCTTTTTCCTGCGTTGTCAGGTTCATCGCCAGCGGATCGGGTTCGGCGTTTGGGTCGGGTGGTGGCTCAGGCGGTGGCTCGAAATCGTTGGTGACGCGGCGCAAAAACTGCTGCTGGTGCAGCTGTCGCGTGCTCGCCGACTCACGCAAGCGTGACGTAACGAGCTTGCGTCCGTCCTTGACGAGGGTGACCCACGCAACTTTGCCCGCGAGCGCATCCACGCCCAACTTTGCAACCGTCGACTCGATCTCCGCGTGCGATGCGAAACCGACAGGCGTGAGGCCACGCACACCGGCGGCTTTCACAGCCGCCTCGAGCTCCTGTGCGGATCCCTCGTCTGGACTTTCCCCTGCGTGGGCGTCGCCGGTTAGCTGCGTCGGGTGCTGCGCGCCCTGCAAGCTCAATGTGGCGGAAGCCCCGGTGGGGCTTCTCCCTGGGCTAGACGGGCGCCTCGGACTTGCAAAGCTCTCTGGGTAGGCCCCCGCCTCGGGCATGCGCGAGATCGACTCGAGCGCCACCATCGCGCGCACCTTGCCGGCGGTGATCGTCTCTTGGATGACAGTGACCATCTGGCCCGGCAGCAACAGCCCGAGGATCTCCGACTCGAGATCCTCCTTTTCGCGCATCACGAGTGGCATGCCTTCTACCCTGACTCGGATCGTGCGCTTGCGCGTTACCCTCTGCGAGCCCTCCGCGCCGCCCTCGATCATCTCAGGCTCGTTCCACCCAAGAAAGGGAGGTGGCTTTGGAGCTTCGGGCGGCGGTGGCGGAGGAGCCACGACAGGCTGAGCCTTCCCGCCCTTACCCGAGGGTCCCTTGCTGCCACTGCCCTCTTTTTTTTCCACAGGCTTGGGTTTGTCGCCCTCCTTTTTTTCCGACGGTGGCGCAGTCGCGGCAGGCTGGGGCTTGCTGCCCTCCTTATTATCCGGCAGTGGCGTAGACGTAGCCGCGGTGGGCTGGGGCTTGCCGACCTCCTTTTTATTCGGCGCCGGCGCAGATGACGGTTGGGGCTTGCTGCCCTCCTTTAACGCAGATGACGGTGGCGCAGGCGCGGCAGGCTGGGGCTTGCTGCCCTCCTTTCTTCCTTCCTTGCTTGCGCCCTCGTCGGTAGCCTTCCTATTGGTGGCGCCGCCATCTTTTTTGGCGCCACCCTCCTTGTCGCCCTCTTCCTTCTTGGCGCCCTTATCGCCCACCTTTTTTGAGTCCCTCTTGGGGCTCTCAAGGCCACTCTTCGCCTCGACGACGGGCGGCGGCTCGGGCAGCTTCGTGAGAAGATCTGGGTTGGCAACGGTGCCAGCCGCGAGCCCCTCGATAGGCATGGGCTCGACGTACACGTCGAGGTCGACCGCGTGCGCTACGTTGCCCAACCGGTCCTTGAATTGCACGAAGAAGGATTGGACGTTCCGCGCCACCGCCATGGTGAGCGCGTCGCCGAGCGCCCTGCAGTTAGGCGCATATGCACTGGGATCAGACACGTGCAACTTGTAGGGGCTACCCTGCAGGGGCATGCCGAAGTAGGAGATGGCAATTGCATAGCTGCCCGACTGTGGCGGCTTCCACTCCACTCGGTACGTGCCGTCGCCCTTGTCCTCAATGCGCGCACGTACCGTCGATGCGCCCCGGATCGCAACGAAGAAAGCGTCTCCACCGACCTTGCGTTTGCGGCCGGTAAAGTCGTACGCATCGATAAAGAAATCTACTGGCAATCGCGGCGCCGCCTCGATGATACCCTTGCCGTGCACCTTGCACTCGACGGCACAAGTGTCCTCTGGCTTTTCGGGCATCTTCCCGCCGTTGGCCTCAATCGCCCGATACGTGCACTCGCGCGGTGGCTCAACAACCGGCGGAGGCTGAATTATCTGCTTGTCTAGGATCTCCTTTGCACGTCGCAGGTACGCCTTCATCTGACTGACTGTCACCTTGCTGCCTCCCGGCTTCGTCAGCAGCGGAGCCGCCAGGGACATGAAGTCAAGCGTGAACTTCGCTGCGTCGCCGCTGATGTCGTTGGCTGCTATGCCCGTATTCTTGGACATGATCTTGCGCGCCGCGACCACCGCCTGGACCAGGGCATCCTCGGCTGCCAGGATTTCCTTGTCCATGTCGGACATTGGACTTCCGATTCAGAAAGAAAACTTTCGCCGAACTTTTTGGCGTTCTCGCGTTCCGAGCTTACCATACAAGTCTGTCAATCAGTTCCGGCACCCCGGTCGACATACAAAAGTCGGAGCCTCGGGACAAATTCTGCGGCACTTCAATGTATTTGCTGATGGCCTAAATTTCGATCATGAAACTTGTCCCACAACTTTTTCTCAAGCGAAACGCTCTTGTTTTGGGATCCTGCCTCAGCAATGTCTGCGCCAAGCGGCCAGTGGCGCTCGACCAACCACGGGTATAACTCCAAGGACGTGGTTCTCGGCGCGGGGTTCGCTCAGTACACGCCCGGCCTTTGCGATGACGAGGTGTACCAGACGGTCATCTCCGGCTCGCTCGGCAACAGCGGCGGCTACAAGAAGGCTGTGGTGGGCGATGGCAGCGGCCGCATGTTTGGCCAGACGGCGGACGCGCAGCAGGGAGGCTACAACGGCGCGGAGATGGACGAGGCGATGAATAATGACATGACGGGCGTCACGGAGGCGGGCTACGCCGACAAGATCGCTACGGGCTTCGACAAAGTGGCGGGCGACTACTCCACGCTGCCAAGGTGGATGCAGGAGATCTTCATCAAGCTGCGTGTGCTGGCCAAGTCGGAGGGCATCGACATGGAGCGCACGTTCCAGGACGCGGGCGGCTCGCGCTTTGGCACCATCTCGAAGCGCCTCTTCATTTCGGCCCTGTGCATTGGCTTCCAGCATTACCGCTTCTCACCTGCAGAGCTCGACGCCATCGCGGATGCGTATGGCTGCGGCTCGGACGACATTTTCAACGGCGGCAAGATGCTGGTCGCCTGGCGCGACTTCGTCAACGATGTGCTCTCGGCCGAGGTCGTCGCGAAGGAGTATGAGTACTCCGCGACCGACACGGATGAGACGGACGCGGGCTACTCAGACGGAATCGCGACCGGCATCGACAAGATCGCCGGCGGCTTCGACGACCTGCCCCCTATGCTGCAGCAGCTGTGCAAGGACCTGCGCCGCATGGCCAAGATCGAGGGCATCAGCCTTGAGTTCTCATTGCAGCAGGCAGGCGGCACGCGCTTCGGCACCATGCCCAAGCGCCACTTTTGCTCGGCGCTCACGATCGCTTTCCACCACTTCAAGTTCACGCCGGAGATTTACAAGGCGCTCTGCGACGCGTACGCAGTTGGCCCGCCCGACTTTGCCGAGGGCGGGAAGGAGGAGGTCGCGTGGCGCGACTTCTGCAACGACGTGCTCTCGTCCGGCAAGGACATTTCGGCCCATGGCGTGCAGGCAATCGACCTTGCCGCCAAGTATGACCCAAAGAAGAATGCCTCCTTCAACGACTCGGCGCTCGCGGGCCTATTCTAGAGCGCCCCCGTATAGAGGCTCTCCAGCAGGTGCGCACGGCCGCTAAGTGATGCCAGGAAGGCGGGGCGTGACCTCGAGGTGTGACATTGTCGAGACGTGGTCGAGCGGGGCCCAGGCCGCGGAGACGTCTCTGTCGAGGCGCCGCAATGTGTCGATGGCATGGGTCCCATGTTAGATCGGACGTGCCCTACAGTGATACTGCGGCCTGAGGTGTGTGTGATGTGACCCGTGGCATGAAAGCCGGGGGTGCACGGCTCAAGCGGGAATGCGAGCACCAGCATCGGAGTGTACGAGCGACACGACGCCGTGCGCGCGGAGCGCGAGGCGCGAGCCGCAGGGGCGAAGTCCGAATCGAGACATGATGTGGTCGCGCTGTGGCAACTGGAAGTGAAGGCTGTGCTGTTGTGCGTGCCGTGCTGTTTCGTCCTTTGATAAGTACAGAATTACAGTCTATTTTCGGGCACGCCCACCCGGCACATACGAACAGAAAACGCGAACCCGGGCATGCGGCAACCGCGGACCGCCCACGTCGCGAACATGCGCCGCGCGCCGAGAGGACGACGGAGCACGCGCCGGGCGCCGCCCCGCTGTGGACCGCCAGGCGACACGCCGTAGCTGATTACCATAACCATCGCGGGGACGTCAGTCGTCACGTCGCTCTTTTGCGCGGGGTCAGCTGAGGGGCCGCCCCCCGCTCGTGCGTCACTTTATCGTTCTTCAGTTGTCTCGGGCCGCATACGCCCGCGGCGTTTCAAAGCGCACGTGACTTGAGGTCAGCCGAGGGTCTCATCGCATGGCGCGCCGGTTAATGAGCCCCCTCGAGCTAGGGAACTGCTCCTCTTCTGCGGAGGGACCCGACGGCTTACCGCCGTTGAGCAACGCATCTAATTCGTCATCCTCCGTGTTGCGCCGCGACGCCGTCTTCTTGCCACGTGCCTTGGGCTTTGTGCCGGCAGCGGCGGCACCCGTCGCTCGAGCGGCGCCGCGGCCGGATGCGGGCGGCGGCGGCATGCCGGGCGCTGTGCCGGGCACCCAGCCGGTCCCAAAACCGGGGGCCATCGGGGGCATTGTTGGAAGATTCTCCTCCGCATCCACCTCCAGCTGCTCGTCGTCCTTGAGCGCCGCCGTGAGCGCCTGACGCACGTTCGGGTTGATGTCCCCCTCGTAGTCAGCTGTCGTGCGCTCGGGCATGTCGAGGTCGAACGAGAGCACGTTGAGTGCGCGGTACCGCGGGTCATTGTTGGTGAGGTCGGCGGCCATCTTGCGCGACAGGAAGGACGTCGGGCGCAGCAGTGTGGGATGCGACTTAGGACGCTGCGAGGCGGCGTCGTCGCGCGCCTCAGAGAGTGGCTTGAGGCGCCACTGCTCGGTGCCGGAGTCGTCCCACACGGCACGCATCTCGAGCTTCTTGACTTCCTCGTTGGGCACGAAGGCGTCGATGACCATGTTCTGCAGCTGCACCTGCCGCGTGAGCTCGCGCACCGTCTGCAGCAGGTCCTCCTTCTCTTGCGCCTGCTCGGCGCGGATGTCCTCGAGCTCTGCCTTGGCCGCCTTGTATTTCTGGAGCATCTTCTTGAGCTTCTTGGATTTCCCTTCTACCTCTTCGCGCAGCGATGAGTATTGCTCTTCCTTGGCGAGGCGCTCCTCCTCGCGCCGCTCCATTGCCTGCTTGATCTGCACCTCCTTCTCCCGCTGCGCCTCGAGCTCCTTCTCGCGCTCGGCGAGCTCTCTCTCCTGGCGCGAGACACGGTCGCGCACGTGCTCGCCGCCGTGCATGATCTTAGCCTCAAGCGCCTCGAGCTGCGCCTGCAGCCGCTGCGCCTCCTCTGCCTCCTTCTCCAGCCGCAGCTGCTCCTGCTCGAGCGCGCTCCGGTGGCGGTTCACCTCGGCGTCACGCGCCTCGTGCTCACGCAGCAGCCGCTCGCGCTCACGTTCGGCCTCGCGCCCCATCTGTAGCCGCATCTCCTCTACGTCTTCGTCACGGAGGCCCACGAGCTTTTCGACGATCACCTCCCTCTCCACCTCGACGTCGTGGTACACCTCCACGATCTTCTCGACCTCCCTCAGCTTCTCGATCTCCACAATCTTCTCTACCTGCCTATCGACGATCACCTGCTTCTCGACCTCGACGATGCGCTCGACTTCGACGGGTCGCTCCACTTCGATGATCCTCTCGCGCACCACATCTTTATGGACCTCACGGACACCACCGCCACCGAACCCACTGCTGCTGCCGCCGCCGCCGCCGCCGCCGCCGCCGCTCCCACCCGCCGCCGCCAGCTGGTCCTTGAGCCGCTGGATCTCCTCTTGAAACTCGCGAAGCATCGCGTCCTTCGGGTCCTCGTTGATCTTAGGCTTGTTCTTGATGTTCTTGGCGCGGTTGGCGTAACGCAGCGTCGAGATCGTCTCGTCGTAGTTCCAGTCCGCCGGCCCGAGGTTGGCCACCATCACGGTCTTCGTGTTGCCTCCGAGCGAGTCTTGGAGCAGCCGAGTGAGCTTCGAGTCGCGGTACGGGATGTGCGCGCTCTTGCCGTCGACGAGGGCCGAGATGCAGTTGCCGAGCGCCGAGAGCGACAAGTTGATCTTGGTCGCCTCCTTGAGTCGGTCGCCGCTCGCCTGCGTCTTCGACTGGCGCTCGGAGCCCGCCAGGTCGACGAGGTTGAGCTTGCCCATCCGAATCGAGGGCGATCCGTCCTCGCGCGTCTCGCACGACTCGACGGTGATCGTGTAGATGGAGTGCGAGCGGGACGAGTCCTGGTTCATGGCCGTCGCGCCCACGTGCCGATTCTTGGCGCCGAAGTCACGAAGCTTGTCGCACTCGCGAGTCGACTTGACCACGTACGACGTGAGGTCGCGCACGTACACACCCGCGTCCGGATTCTCCTTGAGCTCGAGCTTGTTGGCCGAGTTCTTCGATAGCAAGTCGCGGATCTCCTCGTTGTAAATCTCGAGGTAGGAGGCGCGCACGAGGAACTCGCGGTTGGCACCGCCTGAAGTCTCGATGCCCGCGAATATTTGCATGAACGCACGCGGGATGATGCCCTTGAGCTCCTCGTCGTGGTTGACACCCTCCATCGTGAATGTCTTGCCCGTTCCCGTCTGGCCGTAGGCAAAAATGGTACCGTTGTAGCCCTGTAGCACCGAGTCGACAATTGAAGAGGCTGACTGCTTGTAAAGCACCTCTTGGCGCGTGTTGGGCGCGTAAACTGCGTCAAATGTGAAGTTCTTGGGTGGCTCGTTGGCGCCAGGTGGCGTAACCGTGCATGTGCCGTTTGTGGGATCCATGTGAACAATCTGCTCGCGCCCATCCTCGAGCTCCTTCTTGTTGAGCGGGCGGCAGCGCACCACCACGCGAACGGTCTCCGATTTGTCGGAGGTAACGGCCATGACCGCCATCCCCGCAGCGCGCAGTTTGTCCATTTTCGTCGCACTGATCGCGCACAGAGTTGCAGTGCGCCGTGCACGTTAGAAAAAACACAGCATCACGTTCACATTCACACCAGTCGTCAATCGCCTGCACACTTTTGTTTGGTTTGGGCAAATACAGAAGAGCAAAAGCGCCATGTCGAGCGTTTACATGCCCTTCGTTTATCGCTGGTCTCTTCGAAACACACCCATGCACGCGGCGCAAGCTAAAGGCGCACATGCGACATGCGCGGATGCAGCCTTTGCGCAGTTCAAGACCCTTTTGAGGGCTCTCAGCTCTCGAAGGTCATATTCTCAACATGAAGCCAGACCCTTCTCTGGGTGAAGGCAACGCAGCGTCCTCGTCACTCCTCGGTACATTCCGTCGGTACATCGGTTGTACATCCACCATGAGTTGTCCTTGGGCTTGCTCATCGGCAGAACTCCATGTAGTCTGGCTATCAGCACCATCATGCCGCGTGCCTGCCTGATGCTCCTCTGCAACTGCTGTCAGCCCGCTGTTGGGAGCGCGACGAATGGCGGATGTTCTAGAGTTGACAGCACTTTGGCTGGGCACATTGCACGCGTAGGCGGGCTCAAAACCAACCGGTAAGGGCTCCGCGAGGCTCGAGTCCGTCCGCAGCACATTGGGCACATAGCACACGTTGAGCAGTGTGTCAGGATCAAACGGCATTGAAGCCTGAGATCTCGCCTCCGAGTCTGCGGCTGGCGAGTGTGACGACGTTGCGGAAATTGAGATGGGCTCCATGGTACGCACGGCACGTGCGCACCTTGCGCAGGCGCTCCCACGGACCTCGAGGCGTAGAGAAGGCGTGACGCGGCCCTGCTTGAGGTTTCGAATCGTAGACTCCGACCACCCGATCAGGTATTTGGTTTTGTATAGCTCGTTGAACTTGTGGCGGCGGAAGCATGAAAAGTACACGGCCCACGCGCAGAAGAAGAAAATACTGATGGGCAGAGCGATCCATGCACCAATGGCCAGTTGGGCAAGGTACTCGCCGTCACTGGCTGTCAGCGCACTGGACACGAAATCAATGGGGCGTGCGGGGGGCGCTGGCGGTGGCGATGGCGGGGATGGCGACATTGCACACGCGGCACGCCGTATACGGTGCCGGACGTACCTGCTTTTGGGTTGGGCGCCGTCGCGCCGCGTTCATACCGGTACAGCTCCGCGTGCAAAGTTACCAAGTTTATATTTCGCTTCGGCTATCGGGCTGTTACCACCCCAAACACAGCACCGCGACTAATTCCTTTAGCCATCTCGGTTACATCTCGCTGGCTTAGACACTACAAAGTGTCTAGATCTCTAGATGTCCCCGGCCGTCGAGCGTCGCCACCGCGGGCCGGGCGGCCGCACGTCCTCCAAGGGACGTCCTCAGACCTCACCCGCCGCCAACCCAGCTCGGAGCGGTCATCTGGCGGCTCGTGTCGCCTGATCTGACGCACCACTCGTTAACGCACTGACGCTGCACGCGATTCCCGAGCTTGACCGAAGCGTTGAACGCCTTGAACCAATCGGAATCGCACGGGGGCTCGGCGGCGCACACGCAGGCACGCTCCGGGCAGGTCGCGAGGCAGCGTCCGAGATCGCAGTATATTGTTTATTAATTGTTTAAGAAGATGTGATTCGTTGTGTGTGCAAATTCAGAGATCGGATTGGTGCCTCCCCTATAGGCCGCTATACCCCCTTGGGTAAAAGCACGACCGCCGGCTCTCCGTGCCCCGGGGAACTCCCGCCAGCCCCACCCGGCCGCGCGAGCCATACGGCATCACAGCATGGCTCAGTCGGCTCCACACACGCACACACACCCGCACGGCCACATCGCATTCACGGTCTATCATGGAGGCCGGTCGAATTCGCCACCTCGCCATCGACCTCGCCAAGCAGGGTCTGCTCGACGAAACAATCCCCTCCAGGCCTACAGCCCCAAGTTCACCTTGGCGTCTAGGAGCGTGGGCTGCGCCATCTCCCAGAACATGGCGAGCAGCACCGCCTGGAAGGCGAGTCGGACGACGTGCGCCTTGGGCGGCGTCTCGAGGTTCAAAGGGAAATTGGCCCCTGCTACAGTGGGATCGGCAGGGGTTAGCTACTCGCCGTCACGGATTCTAAGGGCCCACAGACGGTTCGGTGAAGGAAGGCGCTACCGTGCGTCAGTGCATAGATATTCGCGGGAGTAACCATGACTGTGAGCAAGAAGAGGGTCAACGCCGCGTCTGACACAACGGGACCCAGTGTGGCAGGCAGCGTGAAACCAGCAAGCGGAGCAAGGGCGCCAAAAAGCATCCAGCTTCCGCCAAAAATCTCCACAACGCCTGTCCAGATGACGTTGACCTTAGGCGAGAAAGGGGTGTAGAACCAGCCCCACGTGCCGTTCGGAGGCGTAATGTTCTCGAAGCCTTCGAGTTCCGTGAAATGTGCGATCCCAGCGGCGAGATAGATGAGGCCGAGGGCTGGCCAGGACGGCCGTGACAAGTTCCAGAGGAAGGAACCACGCACTGCGTCAAAAGTAGGACCGGCAATGAGAGCTGTCCCAACACCGATGGCTGCGATGATTCCGAACACGATCGCAGCTTGCATTCCCAATGGCATCGCATTGATCCCTGAGGGAGCTGGCAGGTCACGGCCGGCCCCAACGCCCCTCACAATCTGCTTCTCCGAACATTGCGGTGCCACGAGGCGAGCACCGCTGCTGACCTGAGCACCGCCGGTCGAGAGCACCGCCGGCCGGTGTCGAAGACTCATACCTCGCACTGCCGCACTCGTTAACGTGCGCACTGGCCGCACGCAGGCCACGACCAGGAGGCCGACGAGCAGATACGATCGAGATCCCGCCATCTTCGACAGCGGCTGCTGTAACGCAATTCATATGAACACGCACGTCACGTAAAACGCAGTTCACAATGTTTTGCACAGCCCCTTTGTGGGGGTGGGAATACGTGTGGCGACTAGAAATAGTCTCACGTTCACAGCCAATGTGTATAACTCGACGTTCACACTCCGAGAACACACGAAATGTCGGATGTGTCGCAAGAGGCGTGGGGGCGCGGCTACAAACTCAACGTCATGTTCCTCTGCATGCACAACTCGTGCCGCTCGCAGATGGCCGACGGCTGGATGCGACGGCTGTGCGAGGTGGCGGGCGTCCCGATCGGCGTCGCGTCTGCCGGCATCAAGGACTCGCGGGAGATCAAGCGAGGAGCGATCGTGGTGATGGCGGAGGTTGGGATCGACCTGAGCCAAGCGACGTCGCACGCCCTCAGCAGCTACTCGTCCGACGTCTTTGACGTCGTTGTCTCGTGCTGTGCATGCGGGGACCACCTCTCGGGCGAGCTCGAGACGTGGAGACACCGCACACTCTTCTTCGACTGGAACCTTGACGGGCCCGAAAAGCTGGACCCGGGCGACCTCTCCGTGTACAGGCGCGTGCGCGACGAGACGCACGAAAAGTGTGCAGACCTGCTGGCTCTTTTGGAGGCGTTTTTGCAGGATCAGGTTCAGCTACGGCTTCAGGACGAGGGCCGCGCTCTTAATAGATGATAGTTGTAGATAATCGTAGTGTGCGTGTCTGTTGAAACGAAAGAGCGAGCGCGCTGCTCCTACCCACCCGGCCAAACAAGAATCATTCTGCGACATTCAATTGGAATCCGCGATACATGAAGAATCTGAAGTTAACTCAATTGGAACAACTATATATAACCGGGTCTATTAGCTGAGCGTCCGGCCCGACGAATAATGATGGTCCGTTGGGGGCGACATGGATCTTTTGGATCATGCGCCAGCAGCACCCTGGCCTCCGTGTCCAACGAACACCCTCTCTTTGCGCTTGCGATGCATGCGCTCGATGGGGTCCGAGAGCACGTACACGCAGTCCGAGAAGGAGATGCGCTGGTGGCTGTGCGGGTCCACCTGCTCGAGCATCGCGCCAATGGTCGCATCGTCAAGCCGCGGGTCGATGTTTGCCACGAGCGCCCGAAAGCCCCGATCGTCAAGCACACCGCGCGCCTGCAGGTCGAGCCCGCGGAAAAGGGCAACAAAGGGAGCGAGGTACGTGAGGTGGCCCGCCAGCTGGAACTCGAGTAGCTCCTGTAGGAAGGCAGCGTACGGTAGCCTGTGCGCTGCCGCCGCGACGGCCTCGGCCGCGCGCGCGCGCGCCGCCGCCGCCGCGCGGGGTGTACCAGGTACGACAATGGGTTGGGTGACAACTCTTGCGGCGGCGGTGCGATCGCGCCTAGCGGCTTCGCGCATGCGCTGCGAGATGCCTGCGACGTCGGCCTCAGTGTACAGGTATTTGACGATGTCGGTCCACTCGTCCTCTGCAAGATGGCCCTCTTGCTTCTTCTTGAGCTCGTGGGAGATTTGGATATCCGCCTTACTCGTCATCCGGCCACGCAGCTGTACGCGCAGCAGCTCGCCCACCGTATGCTTGAGCTGCCGCTGCACCTCCACAAACCCCTCCTCTACTTCATGCCGCAGCACACACCCAAACGTTGCCACGTCTGCGTCCACCTCCTGGTACTCCCGGATTCCGTCGAAGCACGCCTGCGCGTTCTCGGCTATGAGCATCTTGAGGCCGTAGCGCGCGGTTAGGAACGTCGTCAGATGCTGTGCGAGCGTCTCGCGAGGCAGCTTCATGCGGTCAGTCTTGGCGTCATGCTTCGCCTTCGAGGCATACATCTCTTCGATCAATTCACGCATCTGGCGCAGAGAGAGGTTGCGGCCGCCGCCGCCACTGCTCAGGTAGCCTGTCATCGTGGACCCAACGCGCCCGGGCGGCTTGCCCGACGAGGACAAGCTGCACGCTAAGGTGCTGCCGCCGCCTCCGCCGTTCGGCGCCATCTTGAGCGCCGTCAGCGTGCTGGCCGCCGCCCCGGGTGGTGTGCGAGCAGCCGACGGCGCGCTATAGCGGACGGACGACGGCGACCGCGTAGGGGAGGCGCCATCAACCGTGGCGCATTCGGCGGCGTGCGAATGGGCGCCGTAATGGGCGCCAGCCTCGGCGTTCTCGCGGGCTCCGCCGCCAGCGCCGCCAAAGTCACTGGCAAGCGCACGGGCAGCTTCCGGCCACGCTGACGCCCCATTGGCCACGTCGGCCCGGCGCGCCGGCGCGTGCGCTGCCTTGGCCGCATCACGGGCTTCCCATTCGACGCTCATGCGCTGGGCCTCCTCGAGGGCAGCGCGGCTGCTCCGAAGGAGCTCGGCCGTGTCCACGAGCGCCGGAAGCAGCGGGATGTGCGCGTCGGCGGCCAGCGTCGCAGTGGCCATGGAATTGGCAGCGGCGGCCTGGGCGGTGGCGGCGGCCACGACTGCGGCGGCGACGGAAGCGGCTGTCGCAGTGGCCTCTTGTTCAGCGGCGGCGGGCGCGCCAACCGAGGCGGGCAGCATGGAAGCGGTGGGTGCGATGGGCCCGTGAGTGCTGATATTCGTCGACCCGGGCAGCCGCGGAGATCCCCATGAGTTCACAGCCACGCCAGCTTCGGTCGCATGCATTCCCAGAGTCGCAGATCCACTCGCGAACGCGGAAGGCGGCAGGCCGAACGCTCGCGCCGGAGACGGGGCAACGCCTTGGTCGGCGCCAGCAGGAGCCTCTCCGTCCGCCGACAGCGCCTCTCTCCAGATGCTCGCCGCGGTGATCGGCGATGGGATCGCTGACAGCGCATGAGGCGGAGCGGTTGGGACGCAAGAGGCGTTAACCACGGCACCGGTGGCAAGCGTCGTGGCAAGCGTCGCCGCGGCCGTCAGCGTACGTGGGGCTGACGGGCTCGTCTGCCGCGAGCTGGAGATGTCCGGCCGATAACGCTGCTCCAGTTGCGCAACGTGACTCTTGAGATGAGCCTCGCGAGCCGCACTGGAGGCGGAGTTGCTTGAGCGTTCCTCTGACGAGAGGCGCATTTGCCTCTCGAGCATCTCTGCAGCGTCGAGCAGCTCTACGGTCTCGAGCTCGGCGCGACGGAGCTGCTCGCGCGACGAGAGCCGCTCCGCCGCGGCCACCTGCGCGCAGTTGCTCAGCAGGCTGAATAGCTGCGTCGCCACATTGGTTTGCATGGACGAGAGCTGCATGGTGAGGCTAGAGAGCTCGTGCATCGATGGCTCGCTCGCGGCTTCGACGGCCATCGCAATCTCGGACGCGCAAACGCGCAGGAGCTGCTGCACGGCGAGCTGGCCCTGCCCGCGCCGCACCCACTCGCTGCTCACGCCGCGCAGGCGAGAGTTCAGCTGTGAGGCGACCATCGTCTTCTCGGCATTGAAATCGATCGGACGGCCGTGCTCAGCAATAGAAAATGGACTGCGCAGCGATCGTGCGCGCGAGAAGAGAGACTCGAGTGCTGGGATGGCACTCGTCAGGTCGTCCATCCTTGCGCGGTCGAGTTAGAGCGTCTTGAGTGTGAGTGCGCCTCGTACACTCCCAGCCCCTTGTCGCATAGAGAGCATTTGAGCATTTGAGAGCAAAAAGGTCAGCCACACAGAAAATACAGGGAGGGAACGACGCTCGGAAGCTCGACAGGAGCGCCGCAGGCGGCCCCAGAGGCAGGGCGGGGAGTGCGAGTCGACCGATACCCTCTAGCCGCTAGGTACATAGTTCACAAAGTGGGGTGTGTTTACATTTACATGGATGGATGGATCCTCATGAATCCTATGTACACTGTGGTAGCTTCATGGCATCATGGGCATTGGGCAACCGGAACGCCTGCTCCCGGAAGCCCAAGCTTGACCGAGTTCGGAGTACGACGAGCCGATGACGTTGCGCGACAAATGACGACTCGACCACACACCACTCGACACTCGTCCGGACTGTACGGTACACTGAATTAACCGACTGACACGTCACATGTGATCGGACATGTGTGTACATAAATCGCGGAAAAGTGGGATCATTGTGGGTACAGATGCAATGGGATCCACGAATTGATCTAGATACAGCTCACGTCTCGTCTCTTATCGGTCCATGGACAGCGCCTGGAGCATATCCGTTTGTGCCGACCAGCGTCCCCAAGCGCCCAACAAGCCATGTTCTTGCTCCTCCACTTCCATGGCCATCTGGAGGACCGATACATATGGGCAGAGGACGGCGTGCAAGCAGCTCATTATATACGATTCTTGGATGCCATATTTTAGGACCAGCGATCGCCGAACAGAAATGAGACATGGCAACAATGCGTGCCCCAGCACCGCCCCACCAAGCCCGACGCCGGCAGCAAAACCCACGCAGCAGAATCTATAGTCCTTGCCTGCGCCTACCTGCGCGATTCTGCCGAATGTGCAAGGGATGCAGCAGAAGTGTGTGATCGCGTACAAAGGCCCTTTGTCGAGGCACCCGCAACAGCCCCGACGTAGGCTTGAAGCTTGACAGCTTGCGTTGGGCCGGACGCAGTAGAGGAGATCGCAGCATGTTGAGTGCGCCCAGTCAGGCGCCGGAGGCAAGTCAAGCGGTGCATCCATCGTCCAAGGAAAGAGCACGAGGAGTTTTTGTGAACCAGTCAAGTCAAGTCAATTCAAGTCAACATTTTGACTTGACTTGAACAAGTCAACATTTTAATCATAGCAGTCTACTTTATCGAACTTTTCGTTGTCGGTACTTGTACATGTACCGTTGATATGCATAATTTAGTCGAGATCCGTTATGCAAATGTTGGGGGATGTTCCGCTGCAAAAGCGAGCTACTTGTTTACTTGTTCAAGTTACATAAACTTGAACTTGAACATACTTGTTTTGCCTGCTTCAGTTTCAGAAGTTACCCGTACTCAGATTCCACACAGAAGCGGGTTGTGCGGTCCACGGCTCCACGCGGCGTCCTCGTCGGTCTACAAAGCTCGAATAGAAAACATGGACGACAGTGTCCGGCAGGTGGGGACATGGCTGCAATGCACGCTCAACCCGGACCAAGCGCAACGGGTAGCAGCGGAGGAGGCGCTCAAGCTCTCTCAGGACCAGCCAGGCCACGTCGTCGTTCTCTTTCGTCTCGCCGTCGACCCCGCCATCCCGGCTGAACCAGCGCTGCGGCAGTCGGCAGTCATCTACATGAAGAACATGATCCATCGCCGCTGGGAACCGCGTGACCCCCCCAAATACCTCAGAGAAAAGGGCGAGCAGAGCTCGCCGGGACTCTCCGAGGATGACAAGGCGCTGGTGCGCAACAACCTCTTCCAGGCACTCGCGGTTGCGCCGCCCCAGATCCGCTCGCAGCTCGGGTTGTGCCTGCGCACGATTGCGTTCACCGACTACCCCGAGCGCTGGCCATCTCTTCTGCCGTCCATCGTTGCGGGCCTCTCGGCCACCGACATCTCAAGCCTATACGGCCCCCTGTACAGCCTGCGTGTGCTTTGCAAGACGTATGAGTTCAAGCGCGACGAGCAGCGCAAGCCGCTGTACGGCATCGTAGACGCGACCTTTCCGATGCTGCTGCAGCTCGCGCAGCGGGTGCTTGCCCACCCGCCCGCGGCGGATGCGTCCGAGATCGCGCTGCTCATCGGCAAGATCATGTGGTCGACAACACAGCTCGGGCTGCCGCCGTGGCTGCTGCAGCCTGCCAACCTGGGACCCTGGTTCGAGACGATGCTGGCGCTGCTTGAGCAGCCGCTGCCCGAGGGCTGCCCGACCGACGAGGACGAGGCGATCAAGTGGGCCCCCTTCAAGGTGAAGAAGCGGATTGCTGCCATCTTCCACCGGCTCATCCAGCGCTATGGGAACCCTTCCCGTCAGATCGAGCCTGACGTCCCCCTAGCGGCGGAGACGATGGGCTTCGCGCGCCACTTCCAAGACCACATGTCCGCACGCTGCCTCTCGGCGTGCGTCACGCTGCTCGGGCGGCGCCATGCGGGACTCGTGCTGCCCAACCGCATCACGACCTCTTGCCTGCAATACATCGAGGAGGCGATCAAGTATAAGCTCACCTACTCGCTTCTCAAGCCGCAGCTGGGCGCGCTCTTCTCAGAGATGATGCTGCCGCTCCTTAGCTTCAGCCAGAAGGACTCCGAGCTCTGGGAGGAGGATCCGCATGAGTACGTGCGCAAGGAGTTTGACATGATCGAGGACTTCTACTCGCCGCGCACCGCCGCGACCAACCTGCTCACGGCGCTCACCAAGAAACGAGGCAAGGACTGCCTGCACGGCATCGTAGCCACGTGCTCAGAGACACTCGCGCGCGCGCAGGGAACGGCCGACCCCGCGCTCGCGCGCTTGAAGGACGGCGCCCTGCTCGCCATCGGCACCCTCCACAAGGATCTCGCCAAACGGGACATGTACCGGCCCGCCCTCGAGCCGATGCTCAAGCTGCATGTGCTTCCAGAGCTTACCTCTGCCCACGGCTTCCTGCGTGCGCGTGCCATCTGGACTTACGGCCAGTTCGCGCGCTCCATCTTCCGAGAAGGAAGGGCCACTGAGCCCGAGCATCTGACGCTCGCCTTCCAGCGGTTCATGGAGTGCATGCGCGACCCGGCACTACCGGTGCGCGTGAACGCGTCGATTGCCATCGAGGCGTTCGTTCAGGGTGAGGTGGTGCCCCAGGCGGTGGTGCAGGTGCTGCCTCAGCTGCTCGAGCTGCTCTTCTCCCTGCTCAAGGAGGTCGGATCCGATGAGATTGTCGCGACGCTCGACACGCTCATTGAAAAGCACGGCGAGCAGATGGTACCGTATGCGGTGCAGGTGGTCACCGCGCTCTGCACGAGCTTCACGCGCATCATGGACGAGAGCGAGTCGGGCGACGACGACGATGATGGCACCATGGCAGCCATGGGCATCATGCAGGCGCTCACCACGATGATGGAGGCGGTCGCTGGCACACCCGAGGTCTACGCGGCGCTTGAGGCGCCGCTGCTGCCGCTGCTCGCGCGCTGCTGCCGAGAGGGCGGAGAGGACTTTTTCGAGGAGGCCATGGAGATCCTTGCGTACCTCACCTTCCACCAGCGCACCCTCTCTGAGGGTCTCTTCTCGATGATTCCGGTGCTGCACGAGGCCTTCCACACGTGGGCGCGCGACTACGTCAACCAGATCCTCGCCCCGCTCGACAACTACATCCACAAGGCGACCGAGGTCTTCCTGACGGCCAACGGCGGCGCTTACGTGCAGATGACGATGTCCATTTGCCGCGGCGTCCTCGTCGGTGAAGAGGCGGAGGCGATGGGCGACTGCGACGTGTTTGGCGGGCCCAAGCTCATCGAGTCGCTGATGCACAATTGCCGCGGGCGCATCGATGCGCTCATGCCCGAGCTGGTCGCCATGATCCACGTGCGGCTGCACCTGGACGACCCAGATGGGCAGCCTGGGCTCGGGTTGACCACGCTGCTATACACAGCGCTCGGATCGGCCATCCACTACAACCCGCTGCTCACGCTTCAGATCCTCGAGCATCGCCAGTGCCAAGCGGCGCTCCTCACCAACTGGGTGAAGCATCTGGGGACTATCTGTGAACGGCCCTGCGTGCGTGCTCACGATCTCAAGATCGCGCTGCTCGCGGTCTCTAGCATGCTCGCGATGCCCGCCGCAACGGCGCCGTACGTGATCGCGTCCAATCGGCTGATGCTCGTGCGCCAGGCCTTGACGCTGCAGGCCCGTCTGGTCAAAGCGCATGCGGACCAGGAGCGGCAGGACGATGAGGACGAGGACGACGACGACGACGATGATGGCGCCGACTTCGATGGCGAGGAGCTCGGTGATGACGTCGATGGCGATAACGAGGACGACACGGGGACGCTGCGCCGGCTGCTCAACTCGGACCGCAAGTTCAACCTGGACGATTTCTTGAAGGCGGGCGGCCAGGATGACGAAGATGAGCTCGACGACGAGGAGGAGTACACGTCACCCATCGACGATCTTGACGAGCTCATCGAGTTCTCGAGCGCACTCGAGGCGGCGTGCCGGGAGGACCCCAATCTGCTCGCCGCCGTCGGCCTCGGTGCCACCGCCGAGGGCATGCAGATCTCTGCCGAGGAGAATGCGGCGTTGCGCTCCTACCTGCAAGAGGCGGTGCAGAAGAAACACGAGAAAGAGGCTGCGAGGGCCGAGGCGGCGGCGGGTGGTGGGCTGGCCGCGGCGGCCGCCGCCCTGAGGTGATACATGTATGTGTGCGCGCCGCGCGATCTGCATGGGCGGCCTCGCCTCTCGATCCCGCGTCGTCTCGTTCGTTCGGATGCCGTGCGCTTGGTGGCATGGGCGTGAAGACGAGATGAGTGCATGCCCACACGTGTCGCGTGTGTGGTGCCTCGTTAAGTCGATGTCGGCCCCCGGCCCCGCGGCCGCGGCTCGCGTCGAGAATCGAGATGTTCGGTCGGGGCGCGCGCGTGCGACAGGGGCGGGGGCGCGTACTAGGAGGGCGAGGGGCGCTGCGGGCGGTGTTTGCTCCGTCGGTCGCCGCCGCCTGTTTGTACTTTATCTCTATTTTAACGGGAAGGGCGGCCGACAGCGACGCCCCCCCGCCCGCCCGCACGCTCGAAAGCAGGTTACCAAAGTACCCGAGGTTGTCACGAGGACACGCAGGCGATGCGACCGGCGCCGCACCCGCAGCCGGGCTAAGCCGCGGCGGCGCTACGGGCCGGGGAGCGACCGGCCGTACTGTGTACGGCGGGTCCTACTACATTAAGAAATGTGGCACGGCATGCAAAGAGCCATACAGAGCCGTGTGATTTCCGCCGGCCCTCAATTCGGTTCTTGCCGGGTTATCGGATATCGCATCGTCCATCGTCCATCGATCGGTCCCCAGGGGCGTGGCCTGGGGCGTGTGGAGGGGGCGGTTTGTGTAGGAGGCTTGGTCTGAGCCCATCGATGACCTCGATGACTACCTCGAGTGAGCCTTTGTCACCGCAGACGACGGCGTCGAAAACTCTCTGGTAGTCTACGAATGACGAGTGGCGCGAAGAATCACCATCATCGGCTGCATCGTTGCATATGCCAATGCCAAATCGAGTGATGTCAAGCGGCGCCCCGTCCATGACCTGCAGATCTGACGGCTTGTCTCCCAGCACCAGCACCGTTTTGCGGAGAGCGTGCCGTTCAAACCAGATGCGATTCCTTTCAAGAGTGCGCCCCTTGTTGAAGCTGGTGATCGGCTCGACAGGCTCAATCGCGACCAGATGCCCATCGTCGCCAAACTTCAGGTGGTTGCTGGAGATCTCACACCATCGGACCGTAACTGGGTCAGCTGCCAGCACCTCCTCGATGACGTTCGAATAGCCTGCGCTCACGATCAGCACTGGCACCTGCAGCTCGGCGAGTCTGCGCAGCAGTCGGAGGGCCCCAGGCCGGAGCTCTATGCTGGAGTCACGCACACACTCACGTATTGCCGGAGCAAAAATGCCGGCGCCATGGCTGATAAGGATGTCATTGGCGCGCACCCACCAGCCATCGCCCGCCAGCTCGGGCGGAAATGGCTTTGAGAAGTCGAGCAGCGGCACAAAGGCCGTGCGCACCTCCTCCGGAAGGCTCGGTGACGAGCCAAGGATATCATGGCACTGATCCGAGTTTCCAGTGGTGAGCGTGGCGTCAAAGTCACAGACGACCAGCAGGTTCTCGACGGCCGTGCCATCTGTCAGCCTCGATCGCAACTCCGCCATCCCAAATGCGCTCTTGGTGGCGCCCGACTCGCTCGTTGGGGCCATCATTTTGAGCGTGGTCGCAAGGCGGCGGCCGCCAGCACCAGCAGACGGTAGCGGCGCTGAGGAGCACCCAGCTGCCGGCAGGAGATAGGAATGGCCGAGCAGGTCTTGCAGCACGAGCTTTCGAAGCAGTCCCTGCGCCTTGAGCCCCGCGCCAAGCGCGTGGCCGGCCACCCCATGCCGCACGACACGCAACTTATCAGCGGGCAGCGGTGGCAGGTAGCTCAGCTGTGCCAAGTCAGGTGGGTCCTGCCCAACGTGCAGCACCACCTTTGCTGCGGTCAACGCACATGCATGCGCGATGGTGCCCTTGAGGCGCCCCTTGCGCGCGTCGCTGAAGTCGGCGCGGCCCGCGTACGTGCTCTCGAAGTCCCGTACGTCAATTTGGGGCACAAGTGCGACAACCGCCCCCGTTGCGTGCCGTGCGAAGCGCAGCGCCCCTGTAGCACCCATCGACTCGCCCAGGAGGCAGACGCGCCCATACGGCGCACAAAGCTCGGTGAAAGTGGCGTCCCACCACGCACCATCGTCGTACTCGCCACTCATCGGGTTTGTCTGAAACCACGACTGCGCCGTATCGAGCACATGCGCGAGCACCATCCGATCGTCTGCGACGGCGCGGTGGGTGGCCCCCCACTCGGCACGCACCACACCATGCCAGCCAAGGGACGAGAAGATGAGCACGAGCGTGCGCTCGCTCGACGCGGCTGTGCTCACGGGCGGGTTCATGATGAGAGGTCCTGGGGCGGCAGCGGCGTGCCAAACGCGTCCGAGCGTCGCGGAGGCCCGCTGGGAGCCACTCGCACGTGCGGCGCCAACGAAGCTCCGCAAACCGAGCTTGGTCGCTGGGAACCCGAGTGGACGGAGCACCGTCCCAGCCAGCTGCTCGACTGCGCATCGGTACAGAGCGTGAATGATGCGCTCGTCGTCCTCGGTCGTTGGCGGCACGGCCACAAAGTCTTGTTTGGTTCGTCGATTGAGCGCCGCCGAAAAAGCCTCTGCCGCACTAACCGGCTTCATACGGCGCTCCCGTTCTTCTGAAAGCGCTGCTTGCCGCGCCATCAAGAAAGCATCGGACATGACGGCGGCTTCAAAATGGTCAAGCACTTTGCTGCGATGCCAGTGATCAAGCTGCACGAATCGTGCAGACGCCACGATGGCATTCGCAGCCTCGCATGCCTCAAATCGAGCTACGTCTGCATCTGTCTGCGAGACCGCCAAGGCGAGCGCTTCGAGTGCGTCGTCCCACAGAGCCACGTCGAAAATGTGCTGCTTCAGTTGCGTGCCTGTGCTCCAATCGAAATCGGCGGCGAAGGCCATAAGCTGCTCGGCGCTTTCGGGTAGCGCAGCATTTGCAGTCTCAGGAATTGTGTTCATCACACCGAGGCATGCATCGATGATCTCGCACACGCCACTGCTGCCGTCGCTGAGACGGGCATCAAGGTGCGAAAGAGGCAAGCACATGCGGATGGGTGAGGTTGTGACAGTGCACGAGAGCAGGATCCGGAGAGTCGACGCCATCCGCGAGCGTGTCCTTTGCGAAAGTCGACGGAAGACTTCGTTTAGACTGAAGTTTTCCAGCTTCAGAATGAGGGAGACGAATGGGTTTTGAGCACAAAAACAGGCGCGAAACGCGCATTACATGATTACCCGGTAATCATCAGGCGGGAGCGATTTTGTGCTGCGCCGCCCGCCCTGCGACCCGTCGCAAAGACAGATGGCGTCCTCGGAGAATTCGTTCTTCGGCCTCAAGGTGCCCGAGGGCAACGACCGCCGAGAGCTGTACAAGTCCCAGTACCGGGCAATCTACACATGTAAACACACTCTGTCTTGCACCGCACAGCACACGTGCCGTGCAGCGCGATTATGCCCAGCGCACTCGCTGATAGAGTTACCATTTCATGCCCATATCATGCCCATATCGCACTCGCTGCCACAGACAAAATGTCGGTATCCGAGCTCGACGCGCACTTCCGCGAGGGCGTGACGGGCAGTGGCCCCGACGGCGGCTGGTCGATCAAGAACGACGAGCGGGTCAAGTATGTGGGCAAGCTGGAGGTGTGCAAGGGTGAGGACTCGTCACTCAAGGTGACGATGGAGGACTATCCGGAGGCGGGGATGTCGGCGCTCAAATACTACACCATCCGTGAGCACCTCGCAGCGCACTTACGACTCAATCGAACGGCCTTGCTTCCTGGCCCATAGCCGATGCACTGCCCTTTGAACCCTCCCTGTTGACCCCCTTACGTGCATGTGGCTGCGCAGAGTCATATACCAAGTGAGCGGCAACACCTTCCCAGTGTAGATTTTCTTGCTCAACCGCTCTCTCTCTCTCTCGTGAGTCTGCGAACACGCCGGAGCTTCTTTGCGAAATGTGGACGACTGCGAAACCGGAAAGTGGGGTTCCGTTTGGAGACGCAGTGCATGCCGACGGACGCGCACATCTTCAGGCAGGCGTGCAAGGCACCAGATATTTCGACGACCTTATCTGGAAGAGCACGGCGTGGGCGTGAGGCGCTGCACACCGGTGGTCGGTGTGCACGTGGAGACCGTGGATTTCAGCACTACTTCTACGGTGTTATGTTAAAACGGTTGCAGACGGTACATGTAGGCCACGAGGGTACTACGTGTCAAAAGAGCATAGCTGGATCACCATGCGGCACAATACTTCCAGCTTCGTCACTGTCCGTGGTCTGAAACTGAAAGTAGACATCTTGCCGTTCCGACTGAGCAGGCGGCTGGGCTGTTTTCAAGGCCGAAGGCTCGTCGGTGTCGTCAAATACGACGAGCTGATCATCGCGTCCATCAAAGCCGCCTCGCAAAGCCGCTTCATACGCACTCTCCTCGCTCGCTACGCTAATCGCCTCGACACCATCGATTGCCCTCCGGTAATTATCCATTGTATTTCCTAATGTGAGAGCCACGACAAAACCAACCATGACCAACAGTGCAATTTCGTGCGGCTTCAGGTCGTTGCGGCGTGGTGGCATACTCGACTCGTCGGCCGAAGACGAAGTTGTCGCGGCCGGGCGCTCGGGCGCTCTCGGGCTGTCGTCGGCGTCGGGGCTTAGCTGTGGGTAGAAGCACGGTGTGAAAGAAATTGGGATAAGGTTTGACTTTTTGACTTCGAACTGTCTGTTGAGGCATCTCGGCCGCCTACTCTCATAACCATATGCGCAGGACACGAAGCCGAAAGAGTACAATTGTACGTTAGGTGTACTTGCTGTGAGTGAGGAGGGGCGTGGGGCCTCGTCCCCGGCGCGTGCGCGCGAGGGATCGGATATTAGGGTTCGTTGCGAGTAGTCGTCGTATAGTCGTGGTTGCACGTTGGAAAGTGTGGAATTGTGTCGCTCTCGCAGCGCAGTGTGAACGTGGCTGTTCAAGGCTGTTCGCACACCAGCCCGGGGATTTTCGTATTCTGATAATTCTTGCGCGCGCCGGCCGCCGCCCGCGCGACCAACGGAACTACGAAGGCGGGTGTGGCTGCAGATTTGTCGACAGATTTGTGATTTCACACCGCCGTTTAGCGCGCGAAGAAAGAACTGCGGAGACCGCCGCCACCCTTTTACCAGCTATTCCACGTCCATCGCGGGATCGAATCATGGATCGAATACCCCGCCGAGCGGCGCGTACACGAGTACGCCGGTACCACGCCCTACGGCTACGCGGCCGGGGTTCATCAGGTCTCTGACGCTCAGACGGAACGGGCGAGTTGTGCAGAGTGTACAGTGTACAGTCCCATCACCTGTGCCCATCACCTCGGATCGGGCAAGCGCGAATCGCGGGGCGGCACAAAGGGCGGGGGCATGGTCTGTGCGTGCAACGCCGGGAAGTCAAAGCCCTCAAAAAAGCTCGATTTGAAGATGTTTGGGATGTTGATCCGCTCGCTGGGCCGCTTGTCGAGCATGCGCTCGATGAGCTCCTTGGTAGCTTGGCCCAACGCGCCTGTCTGGGTGAAGCACGGGTCGCTCATCGCCGGCTGCGACTTGATAATCGCCTGGTAGAGCTCCATCTTGCGCGCCGCACCCGTGGCGGTGCTGTCCTTGGGCGGCATGAAGGGGAAGCGCCCTGTCGTGATTTGAAAGAGCAGGACTCCAAGCGCCCACACCTCCGCCTTGTGGCCATCTGCCGGGACGGGAGTCGGACAGTGGCGGCATGTGAGCACAAGAACTCCGGGGCGCCAAGCTCGAGCCATGGCGGGCGATGCCCGAGGAGATGATGGGTTCGGCCGTGCCGTCTACGTACAGCCAGTCTTATGGATGATCTCGGGTGCGAGGTACAACGGCGTGCCACATGAGGTGTACGTGTGCTCTGACTCACTCACCCGCTTGGCGAGACCCACGTCAATCACCTTGCAGTAACCTCTTCTGCTGATCATCACATTCTTGGCGGACAGGTCGCGATGCATCCACGCTGCCGAATGCAAGGCGTCAAATGCGGAGCACATGCAGGCGAAGTAGAATCGGCATGTATGCAGGCTCATGGCGCCACTATTGCGATGATCGGCCATCAGGTCCTCCAGCGAGCCACCACCCAGATGCTCGAGCAACATGTAACTCTTCTTTTGGGCATCGACGTACTCACCTGCGATGAGGAGGGCCATGAGAGGGTCATCAGCGGTCATCAGCGGTCTTTAGCGGTCATTCGCGATCATCAGATGCCATCATCGGCAATCAGCGCTCATCAGCGCTCATCAGCGCTCATCAGCGCTCATCAGCGCTTATCAGCGCTCACGAGCTCTCATAAGCGCTCATAAGCGATAATGAGCTCTCATCAGCATCATCAGTGGTCCTCAAATCAGAGTAGTCTCACCATAGAAGCGCATCAGAAAGGGCGACGCGCCTTCGCGCATGCACGCAATCTCGCGGTCGATAAGCGTGCGCAGAGGTGTACGGCCGTTCATGCCCGCGCTGTCCTGGATCTTGAGCGCGTAAGCCTTCCGCGTCGGCTTGTGAACGATCAGATGCACCTCTCCAAACTGCCCCTTGCCCAGGATGGCCACCGAGCTCGACTGCGTGACTGCGGCTTGCACGTCGGCGAACTCGCGAGCGAGCGACTCATAGCCGTCGTACGACGACTCACTGAGCGACTTGATATCCTTGTGGCGCGTCATGGCCTGCGCCACGACACCTTGGAAGGCTGATGGCCCTTTGGCCTTCCGGTTTTGCTCGATGACCGACCAGATCGTCATCCGCAGGCGCGTTCCGTACTCCATCTGCATAAGCTTGAAGACCTGCCGGTGGAGCCGATAGAGTTCGGCCGAACCCTGACCAATCGCAGTGAAGTCTGCACGTCCGCCTGTGTCCAGCGCCTCCTGCCCAAATGTGTCGCCAGGCCCAAGCATCCGCTTCGTGTTCAAGCTCTGGACCAGCACGCGGCCCGTGTGCACGACGTAGAGGTAGTCGATGGTGCTGCCTTCACGCACGGCCACCTCACGTGGTAGCAGGCGGCAGTGCTCCATCGCCTCTGTGAATCGCAGAATCTGGTGCAGGTGCACGCCATAGAGGAATGGCACGCGTGCCAGCGCCTCTCGGAGGAACTCAGTCAACTCCTTGGACTTCGGGTGGAGCTTGATGGTCTTGGTGGAGGTCTCGTTAAGGTCACCGAGTTCCACAGCAGTTTCTCTAATGGGCCGAAGCAGTGGGTCACGAAAATGGTAAGCCATGCGCGATGACGGCGCCCCGCGAGCACGGCCCTGCAACCTTGCAAGTGTAAGCGTCGAAAATCCCAAAAGAGCTGCGAAGTTTGCACGATCTCGAAGTCTCAGATCACCACAGAACTTGGGTATGCAGCTTTTACATGTAGTGCGTTTGGAAGATCTGGGGCGTGGGGGACGTGTGGTGGTCGTGGTGGGGGGCGGCTCAGGGCGGGGCGGCCGTCGGGCGGGGGGAACTTGGCGTCGGCCCAGTCGCGCAACGTCCCGTTGGAAGAGAATGGATGTTGAGACGGAGGCAGCAAAGGAAGCCAGGAAAGCACCGCACCAGCTGGTCATCCCAACCGAGGCTCAGCTGCCACAGGCGGCGCGTAGCTTCGGCCCGCTGGTGTATTGGTCAGAGGCACGTCCTGGCACGCCCAGCGGGCTGCCACGGGTAGCACAGTTGGTCTTCCGCCCGACGCGCTTCACGCTGAACGAGCTGTGGACCGACGTACCGCGGCCGGTATCGGATTCGCCATGGCAGCTCTCCTACGCTCTTGCCAGCCGTAGCGAGTGCCGGCTGCTGCAGACAATCTTCGAGGATCACGGCTTTGAGCTGACTACGTCCAATACGTTCAACATCCTCTGGCTGAGCTGCCCGGTGAAGCCGGCGCTGCTGCTCGGGCTCAACAAGTACCAAAAGGTCAACCACTTTCCACGCACCCAGGAGCTCACGCGCAAAGACCTGCTCGCGCGTACGCTCGGCAGCCTGCGCGAGGCCCATGGGCCGTCTGCGTGCGACTTCCTGCCGCAGACCTTTGTGTTGCCCGCGGACTATGACGCGCTGCACGCGGCGATGGCGCGTGAGCGTGTGGCGTGGATTGTCAAGCCGGTTGCCTCGTCGTGCGGGCGGGGCATTTCCATCGTGCAACAGCCGCATCAGCTGCCGCATGAGGACGTCGTCGTCTCACGCTACATCGCCAACCCCTTGCTTATTGACGGCTTCAAGTTCGACTTGCGGATCTACGTGGCAGTGACCTCGTTCTATCCGCTGCGCTGCTACGTGTATGAGGACGGTCTCGCGCGCTTCTCGACCGAGCGCTACCAGAACAGCGGCAGCGGCGGCTATAAGAACGTATTCATGCACCTCACCAACTACTCGATCAACAAGCATTCGGCGCACTTCGTCGAGAACACCGATGCCTCTTCCGACGACCATGGCAACAAGTGGTCGCTGAGCGCGCTGAAGCGGTGTCTTGCGCGCAACGGTGTCGATGTGCCCGCGCTCTTCGCGCGCATCGATGCGCTTATCGTGCGCACGCTCATCGCCGTCGAGCCTTCAGTGGTCAGCGCCTGCCGCCGCTATTGCGGGCACAAGAACTGCTGCTTCCAACTGTTAGGCTTCGACGTGCTCATCGACGACGCTCTCAAACCCTGGTTGCTCGAAGTTAACCTGTCGCCCTCGCTCGGCACCGACTCGCCACTGGACCTCAAGGTGAGCCACCCGCGCACCCTCCGCTGCCCGTGCGCGCGCCCGCCGCCGCCCTCCCTCCCGGCCGCCGCCCCCCGCCGCCGCACGCGCACCAGCCGCCGCCCGCGCACCCGCAGCCCCACTCATGCTCGCACCGCCAAGAGCGTCCGCGGCCTCTCTCCGTGGCCGTGCGGCGTCCAAATGCGGTGCCACAACTGCTCCTGCAGTATCGAGCGCCGGCGCGCCATTCTCTTCGGCGCCGCGCGCTTTTCGAGGCAGGCCAGAACCCTTTTTTGGCAGACCAGCAAACGCGGCAGCGCGCCAAGAGCGGATTGCGTGCGGATTGCGTGCGCTCTTGAATCCCATCGCCTCTTGCCCACCATGGTTTCGCTGTGTGGATGCTCGTTTCGGCGCACGCGCAGGTCAAGGCTGAGATGCTCTGCCAGCTGCTCACGCTCGCCTCGATCACGCCATATGACCGGGAGGCGCATAAGCATGAGGCGCGCCGTCGTGAGCAGCAGCGGTACGAGCGGCTGGCGCGTGGCGAGCCCGCAGCGAAGCAGGTGCTGCGCTCGCGCTTGGGCGAGGTGGTCGGCATGGCGATGAGCCTCGATGCGCACCGAGCGGTCGCCGAGATGGACGCGGAAGCTTCCAAGAGCGGCGCGTTCCGGCGCGTCTATCCAACGGCCAACGGGCACGTGCACCGGCATATCTTCGCGCAAGAGCGCCCCCTCAACACGATGCTCTGTGAAGTGTTGCGCCAACGCGCGGCCGACGTTGCCAACGCGGCAGAACACGACCTCGACGCAATCTCGGGTGCTCAAGGGGCCGCACGCGCCTCCGAGGGCCTCCCGCCGACTGCCCCCGCCGACGCCCCCGGCAGCGCGCCGACAACGAAGCTGGCCGACGCAGCGAGTGCGATCTCGGGAGGTGCGATCTCGGAGGTGCAATCTCGGGAGCTGGCCGACGCAGCGAGCGCGATTGCACAGGCGCCGCCAAAGGCCGCAACCCGTCTGGCAGAGGCACTGGGTGAGGGGCAGCAGCAGCAACAGCAAAAGCAGCCGCCGCCGCCGCCGCAGCAGCAGCAGCCGCCGCCGCACCCGCACCCGCAGCCGCAGCCGCAGCCGCAGCCGCAGCCGCAGCCGCAGCCGCAGGCCTTGCAGCAGCCGCAGGCCTTGCAGCAGCCGCAGGCCCAGCCTGATTTCCAGTCGTCAGTGCCGTCCTGCCCCGCTCGCATCTCTGTGCAGGCGCACGGCGGCTCGTGGGCGGAGGCTGCGACCCACGCGGAGGGTGTGTGCGCGACGCTGCACGCCTCACGCCCTTCCTCGTCAGGCCTCGCGCCCGGCCACCCTGGCGCGCATGGTCCGGAAGGTGCGATCTCGGGAGGTGCGATCTCGGGAGGTGCGATCTCGGGAGGTGCGATCTCGGCGGCCTACCGTGCCGATAAGCCACCTGCCGGCTCGCGCGCCACGCCGTATACAACCACAGGTGACGAGATCGCACCTCGAAACGGAGTGCCACTGATGATCTCCGAGTGTCAATAATCGTCACTGATTGCGGCCCCGTGTGCGAGCACAGTCGCGTATGGAGCGAGCGTGCCAGCTCCAGAATCTTGGAGCCCCTCCAAAGAGGCCGGGCGGCCTAAGTCGCCCTTGCATGCCGGGTTCGTCACTGGGTACGGCTCGCCGACTGCTTCCTTTGAGGCCACTGCTGGGATAGCGGCAGCAGGCGCCGATGCCGCTGCGGCACGGCGCAGCGGCGTGTTCACTGATCCGCAGGTGCAGTGAGTGCCACCGAGTGCCACCGAGTGCCACCGAGTGCCACCGAGTGCTACCGAGTGCCACTGAGTGCTACCGAGTGCCTCGCAGGTGCAGCTCGTTGTGATCGAGTATCTGCGGCGCATCCGACGCACACGTCGCCCAGGCGACACGAGTGCCCTCGTCGAGCCGAGTGACGTTGCCATACGCCAGCGGCTGCATGCGATCGACAAGGCGCTGCGCTCGGCACAGAAGGCGCGGATCACAACAGCTGAGGCGGAGCTGCGCCCGTGCCACGCGCCCAAAGGGGCGTCTGCAGCGGGCAAGGGCGGCGCCGGCGAGGCGGCCTCAGCGGCAGACGCTCAGGACGACGTCAACGAGGAGGCGGGCGGGGTGGGCGAGGGTGCTGAGGACGAGCTCGTCCGAGCTCAGCCTTCCTCGCCGTTGACGAAACTGGGGCGCCTCTTGGCCGGGACTGGCCCGGCGCCGGGCACCAGCGCGCCCGCCACGGCGCCCCACACGGCGAGCGCGCCACCGGGCTTTGCCGCCGCGACGCTTTCGTCTGCTTCCACAGGCGAGCAGTCGCGTGCAGCGATCGCTGAGCGGTTGCTTCGTCACCTGGGGGCCGCGCGCTCGCAGCAGGAGAGCCGCCCGGGACCTCACTCCCGCGTCTCGCCTCGCGTGGGCAGTCGACGCGCCGTTAGCCTGAGCCCCTCGACGCCCTCGACCTTCTCGTCAGCCGTGTACTCCGCGAGTGACGCACAGCTGCTCTACGCGATGCAGCACTTTGCTGCCATGCGCGCGCCGCTTGTCGGCGAGGGCGAGGGCGAGGGCGAGGGCAGCAGTGAGGGAGCTGAGAGTGTCGCCGACTCCAGCGGCAGCAGCGGCGGAGCTGGTGGTGACGTGGCCGTTGCACGGGGCGCCATAGCGGGCGCCAACACGTCCCTTCTCATGCTCACCATCAAGAGCGCCATAGCGGGCGATTTTGCCGAGGACGGCCGCACGCCGCCCATGCCGCCGAACGTGCAGCCCACCCGCTGGCTCAAGGATCATCTCGGAGCCTCTGCTTCCCAATCGGAACCACCTGCCGGCGTCATGTCGAGCAACGCGAGCTTCACCTTGCAGCTGCTCAGTGGCGCTCAGCGCACGCAGTCGGCCCCAAAGACACGGGACGGGCTAGCTGACGGGCTAGCGCCGGCGCACAGCGCGACGACGGCCGCTGCTGAGCGGCTGATGGGCGGTAAGCTGGCTAAGCCCGAGAGTGCGCGTCGCCTCGCCCGTGTCCGCAAAGAAGGAGTGCAACTACTGTACGCAAGGTAGCTCGTGGTAGAGGCGCGGGTGTTGAGTGAGCGACCGGGACCTCTCGCACTCTGCATCGCACTCTGCTCCGCTCTCTGGCTCTGGAGTCGAGTTTTGTGCGGAACGGAACGTGCTCGCGTGGCGCGTGGTGGAGCCCGGACGCACCAACGCGGGGGGCGCCTTCGACCTTCGCCGAGCCGACGAGCCGCGAGCGGCGCGGGAGGCGGGGCGACTCGACATTTTAGTTCATTTTAGGGATTAGCGCGGCGTGCATGCCGTGCACGGGATCTGCGTGTGACAGACCGCCGAGGCCCGCCGACCCGGGGGGCGGGTCGAGCCGCCCGCGCCGGCCGCCGCGCCGCGCGGCCCGATGGCCGGCCTGCGGCGGTACTGCCCGGCCCAATTGGCCCGGCCGCGTTCCGCGCCGCCGCGGGCCCGGATCTCTGACTCGGCCGACGGCGGCCCAACGCCGTGAAGCTACACGTACCGACCCCTCCGGCGCCTTTTGCGCCTATACCACGCCAGTCTTGCGGGCGTTACTTATATAAGTTTCGTAATTGGTATGTTATATCATCGGAGATCGCGGGTGCTCCCCCGCTCCCGGTCCCGCTTCGTTCCCCGGGCCCGGCGGCGCGGCGGGGCAAGAACGTGAAGAATCGCACATAATCGCAGCGGCACGGTATGAAATTTCCCAATTCACCGTTTGGCGCTTTGACGAGCACTACGTATCCTTGACTCGCATTGACTGTCGTTGCATCTGGCGCGTCGGAGCTCGCGACAACCGGCGAGCGCGGCGCCCCGCGCGCCGTCACGACTCGTAACTTCGCGCAAGTGCCGCACGATGAAGCAGATTCGCGGAGCCGGAGCGCCCAGGGCAGCGCCCGGGGCTTTCTGGTGCCAAGGCAGACGATGCCGATGCCGACGGGCCAGATCCCAGTCCGTCCGGTGCCGACGTGTTCTGCGGCTTTGCGACCTGAAGCGCCGCACTCGCCGCCTCGTGACCGGTGAGCGTAGCGACGAACACAGCCTCGAGGAACTCATCGAGCTCGACCGAGCTCGCGCTGTTGCTGCTGGCGCCGCCGCCGGACGCGCCACTGCTCAACACGGCGTCCACTCCAATGCTGGCCCCTGTCCCGGCTACCGCCGCACTGAGGCGGTAGCCGACCTCGATAGGCGAGGGTGTCGCAGAGGCCCCCTGCGCAAGGCCGAGCCGAAACGCGACCTCACACTGCACCTCGCGCTGCAGCCGGTGCAGCTCCGCATGCCCACCTACTCTTGTGGCGGCCGAGGTGCCCGCGGCACTGCTGCTGCCGCCACTGCTGCTGCCGCCACTGCTGCTGGCAGAGGCGGCAGCGACGGCGGCGATCGCTCCCGCGTCTGCGTCCGTGCTACGCACCTGGCGAATCACCAACTGCAATGTCGTGCGCGGTATGGTGCCCGTGTGCAGAGGATCGCACGTGTCAAACAGTGTGCGGGCGCGCTTGAAAAGGTCGTCGTAATGCAGGCCAGCACGCACGGCTCCGCTGAACTCGTCGAATGTGATTGGGTCGCTCTCGGCGCGGTCGATGAGCACGAGCACCGACCGCGAAACGTCAATCGGGCAGTCGCCGCACAGCAGCCGCAGCAGCCGCAGCAGCTCAGCGCCCGTGACGCCGCTTACGCCGCGTCGCGCGTCCAGCGCGGCGTACGCGGCCACCAGATTGTCGATGAAGGCATCCTGCGTCGGGTGGGCCAGGCGGATGTAGCGGTATGCGCGAAGCAGCGGCGAGGAGCCCTGCGTCACCGTCCGAAAGTACTTGGAGATGAAAGCAATTGGCGAGGCTGGCCGGTTCTCGAGCAGCAGCGTGACGACGTCCTTCATGTACGCCGTGACCCCGTACCGGTCCAGGTACTCTTCGGCGTCGAGTGACGTAGGGTCGATCGGCATGAGTTTGCAGTTTGAGTTTCGTTACAAAATCATGCAAAATTTCGCGAGCTTTCGCTAATTCTCATGTCAAGCTTCCATCCCCGCCGCGTGCCCGCCGCGCCCATTCTAATGGTATGGATTGCGAGGCAAAATGCAGTGGTAGTTCAAGGGCAGCTTTATTCCCAGGGCGGGCGCCGAGTGCGAGATGACCAGGCTCCTCCCCGCGCGCTGCTTCTCCGGCTCCAACACGGCGCGCCGGGTGCGCTCGCCCATCGGCGAGTCGATCCCTTCTCTCTTGCCGCCCGTCCACTCGCCGTCGAATACATTGCCGTTGGCATACGTCATCTTACCGCGCCCGTGCTGCATGCCGCACGCCCACTCGCCCTCGTAGACATTGCCGACGTAGACATTGCCGTCGTACACAGCTGCGCCACTCGAATACGTCATCTTGCCACGCCCTTCCTGCTTGCCGCCTTTCCACTCGCCGTTGAAGACATTGCCGCTAGCAAACGTCATCTTGCCGCGCCCCTCCTGCTCGCCGTTTTTCCACTCACCGTCATAGACATCGCCGTTAGCATACGTCATCTTGCCGCGCCCGTTGCGCGCGCCACCTTTCCACTCGCCGCTGTACACGTCACCGTTCGCATACGTCGTCTTTCCGCGCCCCTCCATGCTGCCGCTTTTCCACTCGCCCTCGTGCACAGCGCCGTTCGCATACGTGTACTTTCCGCGCCCTTCTTGCTTGCCACCTTTCCAGTTACCCTCGAAGACATCGCCGTCAGGAAACGTGTACTTGCCGCGCCCTTCTTGCTCGCCGTCCTTCCACTCGCCGTCAAAGGAGGCGCCGCGAGATAACGTCATCTTGCCGCGCCCGTGGCGCTTATTTTCCCTCCACTCGCCCTCGTAGACATGCCCGTTCGCCAGCGTGTACATGCCGCGCCCTTCCTGCTTGCCGCCCTTCCACTCGCCGTTGTAAAGATCGCCATTAGCAAACGTCATCTTGCCGCGCCCCTCCTGCTCGCCGTCTTTCCAATCACCGTCATACACATTGCCGCTCGCATACGTCATACGGCCACGCCCTTGCTGCTTCTTGCCCTGCCAGTCCCCATCGAAGACAGCACCAAAGAAGGCGAGATTGCACGACCGTGGTGTGAGAGAAGGACGCTCAGCGTTCGTCATCTCTCGACTGCCTTCCTCGCGTCGCCTTCAGCGATCTTGGGAATGGATGAAACGGAATTCCTAAATCCGCGAGAAGTACAGCCTAGAAATTCGAATTCCTTTCTTGACTACCACGTGTTCGCCTTGCAGGTTCGCCCACGCGTTTGCGCGGATCGCTCCTCTCCGAATGGGCCGCGACGCAACACGCAGAGCAGCAAAGTGCCAGAGTGCCCATCCGCCCTCCAAAGCTCCTCTCGCGATCGAAGAATGCAACCCGATACTCACACTTCACCTGCCGCCAGCACTAGCGAGGGAGCAGGAGAGTGATGCCACACGCAGGAGCGCGTGCAAGCACTTTCAGAACGAAAATCCTGAGTACGCGCCGAAGAAGGGCTGCGTACAGACTTTCAGCGTCCGCTACAACCATCTGCGTGAGTACGTGTTTGACAGCCAACGGGACTCAAAGTCCATGCCTGCGGAGCTGCGATACATGCGCCTTTTCTTGCTGCTGCTCATCGGCCCGCCCGACATGCTCGCCAACTACAATGAGCACGGCACGTTCCGTTCGAAGACCGACCTTTGGCCAAAGGCTGTCAAGGCTTTCGGCGAGGTGGTTCAATACAACCACTACAAAGAGAGGCCTTCGGAGGAGGAAGCGCGAACAGCAATCGCAGCGTTGTACTCGCTTTGCTTCACCAAGCTCGGGCGACCGCGTACAAACTTCGCATGGCTGCGCTGGAGAGACCGCATCGCCCCAAATGCGAGCCTGCTCGCGATGATTATTTCGCTCATTGTGATGACGCTTGCAAAATGGTTCTTAAACTTGTGATGGCATAGGAAGCACGACGGAGGGCCACACACAGAGCCTGTGACCTTCGTACACCCCTGTGGACGACAACCTTTCAAAGTACGTTGGCGAGAATGGCATGGTCCTCTCGAAGGAAGAGCGAGCTCGCAACCGAGCTGCTGCGCACACCTGCCGCCTACTGCCGCCGTCCAAGAACGCTCTGTGCTGCCGCCGCGGTGTGTTAAACGGTGTGTTAAATGGTTCCGAGGCTGGGGTTGACGCGCGTGGCTCTTGCCGCGCCGCGCACACGCCCGAGGTGCCCGGCACCTTGCGTGTACCTCTACCAGCTCTTGACTCATGTAAACAACTTTTCCCCCTCACGAACGGGGAACACAATATTCAGGTCGTCGCACGGACGCATACGGTAGCTGCTAGGGTAGCTGCGCTAGAGCGGCGCTCCTGTGGGAAAATAAACTAAGGACGAGCCAGACATGTACCAGTTGGTTAGGTGGGTTCGATCCACTCTTTGAGTTGCAGGAACTTCACAAACAGGCAAGAACAGGGTGTGAACCCGGTGTGACCGCAAAATGAGTGAAAGCGATGGAGACGCCGCAGCGATGAGCTTCCCCCTCGAAATAATCGGCATCGTGTCAGCCGTACTGCTGTGCGCGGTGGTCCTCATTGTTTGCCGAATCTGGAAGCGCAATCGGTACTACAAGAAGGTGCAGCACTCGCTCGATGAAGAGGAGCGCGCCTTCCAGGAGACGCTTGCGCGCGGCTACAACGATGAGCAGCATCTTGATGGTGGAGACCACGAGAGGCTTCAGATGCTCGAGACATATCTGCAGATGCAGGCGGAGGCTGGCGGCGCAGATGGGGCGACGTTTCGCAGAGGGAGCACAGAACTGCCCATGCCGACGCATCCTGAAGACGTCGATAAATTCATGCAGGAACTAGCGGCAGCAGCCTCGGGAGACGGAGATGAGGACGGCCCACAGAGGATCTGACGTGAGGGTATGTGTGCACCTGCATGAGCGTGGCGGTACGGTTCTGCCCTTCTCCTCTATCCAAAGTGACCCGGATCCACCGATGCGCATGAATTTTGTGGCGCGTCCGGCCCCGCGGCGGATGGCCGGTAAAGCGGTAAACACTAATCTATCCCCCGGGTCTATTACGCTTTACTAGCGAACATGTCCGAGGAGTTTACGAGCATCTCATGCCACGTGTGTGTGTGTCTCAGACACCACTTAACACAGCATCTCGGTTGTATGGTTGTATACATAGTCCGGCATACGCCATATCACGTCGACCGCCCGCTGCGTGAAAGATGGCGATTTCGCAAGCGCTCCACGGGACGGAGAACCTCGAGCCCGAATCAGCGCTCTTCGATCGTGCGTGCGCAGTCCGAGCTCCGGAGCCTCAGTCGTGCTGCAGGCTCCTGACCGTCATTACGTCGTTGAGGTAGCCTGGCAACGCGCGGTCCCGCCGCAGGCTGGCCTCGCGCGCGGCCACTTTCTCCGGCAAGAAGACGATATCCTGCGCCCACGCGCGCTCGCGCTGCCGGCTGAAGGCGCTCTCGCGATACACCTGAACCTCTCTGCGCATAGGGAAGGGTTCGAGGCGCTCGAGGGCGTTCTGCTTCGACGTGGCCGCCTTGCTGCGATATGCGCTCAGCTGCTTCTCACGACGTGTGTCGCGTCGGTGCAGCCGGGTGCGCTTCTCGTCCTCATACTCCCTCTCCACCACGCGCGCGTGCTCCTCGATCTCGCCCCGGTGCTTTGTGAGCCAGAAGTCATAAATGGCTGCTTTGCGCTGTGCGCTAGCTGCAGCCTGGCTCATGCGCGCTGGCGCTGTCTGCGGCCGCACGAGCGCCGACTTGACCAAGATCGATTCGGGTTTCGACATGAGCTCACCACGTTGCACCACAAACGACGGGTTCGCCCGCGCTTCACGCGCCGCCGCCGCAAGTCGCTCGATCCGATCGTTAGCGGCGAGCACTGCTGCTGATGGTGGCGGCTTCGCCCCGGGCTCGTTGAGTCCGCGCTGCCGCTCAAAGTCGAAGATCAGTTCATTGACCTCGGCGCACGCGACGCGGTTCTCTATTCGGAGCCGCTCGAGCTGCGCTTTCGTCGGTGGCTTCTTAGCCTTCGGAGAGCCCCCCTTCAGGCGGCCATCCCGTGCGGCAAGGAGGGCTTGCTGCAGCTCTCCAAACTCTAGAACGCCGTTGCCGTCCGGGTCGAGCATGTCAAAGAGCTGATCGACCTCTCTAGGTGACGCGTTTATGCCTAGCTTGTGCAGTGCGAATTTCATCTCACCCTTGGAGATGCATCCATCAAAGTTGGTGTCCGCGTCTCGGAAAAAGTCAAGGACCCGAGCGTGGTTAGCGGCGAGGATCGCCGTCAGATTGCCGGGCAGCCCCGCGACTCCTTGCTCCTCGACCGCTGCCCGCTGCTCCTCGGTGATGAGAAACCCCATCGCTGCAGCCTAAAACGACGACGCGCCAAGGACCGACAACCCTCTTGGGTTGGACGGTCTGCTTCAGCTTCAACGTCCGGGAACTCGTAACGTCGGCCTATCCGGATACGACAAGTCCTACGACTAGGCTGACGGTCATTCCACTTTCGACCAGTACATGAATCTCCTTTTGCGCAGAATGTGGAGCGTGATCGTTCTGCCCATGAAACTGTCCCATGGATGCAATTTGTGGTCGGCCCGGTGACTACTCTCTCGAGGACTCGACCTGCCTATGCCGTCCGAGCTACCGCTTCGAAGGCATCAGCCTGGAGCACGGCACACTTGGCATCGTGCAGCTGGCCAAGGCCGCGTATCTGATCGTGTGGCTGCGCATGCATCGACGTGGTGCGGTACATGACAGCTCCGAGCACAGCAGCCTGATGGTGCTGCCCGTGTACGCACGCTTCCTCAAGTTCGAGGTATGGAACTGCGTGGTTTGGGGCATCTTTATGGTGTGCCAGGCTTGGTACGACCAGAAGATGCCGAGGGAGATCACACGGCTTGAAACGGCCGTGCTGCAACTCTGTCGGTACGTGAGCACATTCACTTGGGCCTTCTACACGGAAGGCGTTTTCCTCTTCATGTGCTCCGATTCGGCGGGCGCCGAGTCACTCCGCACGTCAGTACGCGTTGGCGCGTTGTGGGCGTCGCTCCTTGCGGCAGGCTGCGCGCTGCTCTGGCTGCGGTGGGCAGGCTGCTCGACGCCACCCGAGCACTGGCTGCTGCAACTCTTTTGGGTGGGCGCGTGGGTGCCCTACTGGATGCGGCTCGTGCTAATGCTACCGCTGTATTCCACGGCCGCGCTCGTGCTCGCGGTGCGCCAGCGACAGCTCGCCTGGGAACGTGGCGCGCTGCCGCTCGCGCTCTTTCATGCATCGTCGGCCTTGCTCTTTGTGCTGCCCAAGATGGCGCTGGGAGTCTTCACCTCGTCGTGGCTTGTATCGGATGCGATCGCCTTGCCGCTCGCCTGGATCGCGTACACGCCCTTCCTCACATGGGTGCTCGCGCGCGACTCCCGCTACTGGTCGCGCTGCGGCTTCACCGCATGCCTAATGGGCGACGCCACGGCCGGCAGGGTGGCCACTGCTCCGCACCGTGTGCCGCTGCTTGCTGCGCGTTCGTCGGGCAGCGGCTTTGCACCTCGCTTCATCATCGTCGACCCGTCCAAGTTGCGCTTCGGCGTGCGTATAGGGCAAGGGTCCTCGTCGATCGTCTCGGCGGCTACTCTCTACGGCGAATTGGTGGCAGTCAAACAAATGGAGGTGAGTCGGCTCACGCGCGAGTTCGCCTCGATGTTCCTCACCGAGGCAGAATGCCTCTCGCACTGCCGGCACCCACACATCGTGCGATTCGTGGGCGGGTGTGTGGCACCACCACTCGTGTGCCTCGTGATGGAGCAGTGCGAGTCCTCGGTACATCGGCTGGTGCACCCGCGCCGCTCGGCGGCCGCGCGCCACATGCGCCTCGCGCCGCTACCCGACAAGGTGGTGTGCGAGCTGCTGCGTGGCGTCGTGTCGGGCATGGCCTTCCTGCATGACGTGATGGGCATCACGCACGGCGACCTCAAACCGCTCAATATGCTGCTGCGTGGCAACTGCGTGAAGCTGTGCGACTTCGGATCGTCGCGCCTTCTGCAACACGACTTGTCCGAGCTCGCCTTCTCGGCCACACTGCCCTACATGGCGCCCGAGCTCCTCGTGCCCGCATCCAGTACAGCGTCCAATACAGCGTCCAGTACAGCGTCCAGTACAGCGTCCAGTACAGCGCCCATACCCAGCGCCGCAACGGCCTCTGCGGCCCGTGGCAGCGCAGATGGTGAGGGCCGTAGCTTGGCGGGAGCGGCGGCGACGGCGGCCCCGAATGCAGAGCGGCTCAAAGCGGGACTTAAGGCAGGCTCTGGCGTTGGGTACGCGATCGACGTGTACAGCTTCGGCGTGTGCGTCTGGGAAATATGTGTGCGCGAGTACCCTTGGCACGCGCTGCTCGAGGCTGGCAAGGTGGACGAGCTCAAGCGCCGTGTGGGCACGCTCGCTGATCGGCCGGAGGAGGAACACGACGACCCGATCCCGATCACGCCGCCCCTACGCGCACTCATTGAGGCGTGCTGGCGACAGGAGCCCTCAGAACGCCCCGCCTTCAGGCAGCTCGATACTCTGGACTTCGAGGTCATCAGCCGCGGGGGTCCCGCCGCCCTTCGGCTCATCGCTCAGGCGGTCGGCCAACCGTCATCGTCGCTCCTTCCGCCCAGCTTCACAGATGTGGAGAGCATCTACCAGGGGCCTTTGCCGCCTTTGCCGCCTTTGCCGCCTTTGCCGTCTTTACCGCCGCCGCCGCCGCTGCCGCCGCTGAACGCGCTCACTGCCGTTGCAGAGAACGCGGGCAGATCGCCAGTGTGCCAGTCCGCCTATCTTCGCGCTGACAGCCCGGGGCGAATTCCCCGCATATCTTCGCCGGATGAGAGCTTCATGGTTGGTCGATGACGTTGACGAGCCGACTCAGCCGAGCAACCGACTGCCGAGCGCTGATGAATCCCTGGTACCGACCGACATTTGGCCGACATTGTAATTCGGTGACGAGGCGCTAACGAAGCGGCAGGGCGCCGGGGAGCGAGTAGGCTACCCAGGAGGCGCGCGCCCGCGCGGGCGGCGCACCCGATGCCTTACCGATGCCTCGACCCGCATCGCCCGCGGACAACCGCACCGTGAACGGAAAGTGAACGGACGACGTGAGACGTTGGTTACGGTGTCGTTCGGCCCGCGCTTCCCGGCCGCCGTAGGTCCGTTGTTTCCGCCTCTGCCCTTTCGCCCCCGCGTTCCCCGGGGAAGTCCCCGGCGCGGGGCCCGAGTAGGGCTCCCCGAGGGGCCGGTGCAGACCGGCACGCGGCAGTGCGGGACGACGCCAGTCGCCAGAAGCAGAACGCAGAAGATCGTGTAACATTAGTCATTACATACGTTATTCATAAATTATACCCCGTAATATGCGTTTTGACCTGCCGACATACGAGAGCGACTACAATGCGAAGATGTCCATGCACCGTGCTTCGTTTGAGGCGCGCGTAGCAGAGTGTGTCTCAGCGGAGCTCCTGGGAGGCGTTCTGACAGCCGTTATTCGTCATGGAGTTGGAGAGCAGGTGTTTCAGCGCGCGCCGAAACAGCATGATTGGAAAAGAACGACGACCGTGCGAGAATCGTGCTGGGACCGCGCGCGCATGGTTTGATTCCATGTGGCTCGACGCCTCGTCGTCGAATGAGCGCCCCGATCCTGTCCTCCCCTGTGCCAGTGCCGTCCGTGGCGCGAGAGCACTCCACCTTGCTGAATCTTCTGAATCCGTAACCTGCTGTATCTGAAGTCTGCTCTGTAGTTGGCGCTGCTGAACCCCACACCAAACCCGCGGGCCGATCGCTAGGTGATCACTGGGTTTTCCCCTTGCCGTCGGCATTCAGGCCGGCGGTCAGCGCACGCAGTTGGCTCGCCATGGACGTGGACGCGGGCGTGGCGGGCACAGGCTCGGGTACCACCCGGCTGCTCTTGCTGCCAAGGGCACGGACAAATGGCGACACACCCGAGCCCGCGTCGCCCTCGACTGGCGGCGAGTCTGAAGGATCAGCCTTAAACGGCGACACGGGAGAAGAGGAGGGCTGAGCGCGTTCTGCTGGGGCGTAGAGCTCCTTTGGCGCCTTTTTGCCAGTGAGGCTGCTCATGAGCTTAGCGGTCGCAGCGGCGCGCTTCTGCTCGACGGCGTTGAGCACTTTGGACTCTCTGAGTTCCTTGGTCACGATCGCCTGGGCCATATCCTGGCCCGTGGCTTTTGCGGTGCGCTTGACAACAAACTCCTTCCCCTCCTCAGTCATGCGGCGCACGTTGGCCTTTCGCTTGAGCGCCGTGCGCACCAGCTTCATGCTGCGGTCGCGCGTCGAACGCATGAAGGGTGCGCGAACCAGAAAATAACCGAGGACCTTGAGGCCGATAAGGAAGAGCATGGGTGGCAGCACGGCGCGCCAGTAGATCAGGATCGTGCGCAAGAGCCCTGTCTTGCCCATCTCCGTCTTGAACTCGTTCACGCATTCGAAGGAGGTCGGCAGCGCGCGCCCGAGCGGCAGCGGCCTCCATGCATCTGTGTAGTCGTTCCAGTTGTTCGTGGGCGTGGGCTCGTAGTAGTCGACGATCGAGTACTGGTCGTTGGCCGGGATAAAGCGTTGGCAGCCGGGGCCCCACGACTGGTTGACCTCGGTGCGGTGCTCGCGGCCGCCCCGCGTCTCGCACGGGAGGAGCTCGTCGCACTCGGGGTACAGGAAGCGCAGCCCGTCGGCGTCGTCCATGGTTGGGCACGTTTGACGTGGCCACCCATTGTAGAGCCCCTCTGGAAGGGGCTGGTTCATCACTGAGGCCTCCGCGGGCTTCGAGCCGTATGTCAGGGGGAGGATCCTGACGCCCTGCGTCGGGTGCGAGCAGTTGTAGCCCCGTTCGCGTTGCGCAAGGCTCTGGAAGATGAATTGCGGCGGCGGCGCCGGCGGCGGCGTATTGAACGGCGGTGGCGGGGCGGGGGGTGCTCTCGGCTTGAGCGGCGGCGGGCGAGGCGGCGGCGAGGGCGGCGGCGGCCGGCGCGGAACTGGCGGCGGCGGTGGCATTCTAGGGCTCGGTGGAGGCGGCGACCTGATCCAGGGACGTAGTGGCGAGGGTGGTGGAGGCGAGGGTGGAGGTGGCGACGGCGGTGGAGACGGCGGTGGTGGAGGACACGGACTCGGTGGCGGCCTCCTCGGCCCAGGGACGAGGGGCGGGTCGGGCGGCGGCGGCATCGGCGGCGGCGGCGACGGCGGTGGCGGCGGTCTGGGCGGCGGCGCGGGCGGCTTCGGCGGCCTGGCGGGCGGCATGGGCGGGGAGGGTGGCCTTAGGGGTGGCGGCGGGCCGGGGGGCACGGGCGGCGGCGGAATGCTGACCTGCAACCCAAGAAGATAGCCGATCTGGCGAAGTACGACCGAGTGGAAGTCGGTGCACCCGCGGCATGGTTCGACCATCATGGAGAGCAGCTGCGGCGGAACGAAGATGCACGAAACCACGAAGAAGAGCACCTGCAGCTCAAGATCGGCGAACGATAGGAAGACGCCGAAGAACGCCGGGCGCCACTCGAGAGGGTGGGTGGCGTACCACGCGGGCTCCTCCAGCACGGGCTTGCGGCGCAACCTCTGGACGATCGCGCGCACCTTGTAGATGAAGCCCAGGAAGATGAACTTCAAGGCCAGCGCAACCTCCCAGACCTCGACGACGCCGTCGCCGTCCACGTCCCAAGCTAGGGCCAGCATCTGAAAGATCTTGTACAAACGGTACAAGCATAACACAGAGAGGACTGCGATGCCGATCGTGAAGATCGTATACGTCCAGGACGTGAAGGTCGTGTACACGTCGCCCTCTTGCTCAGACTGCTGGCGAAAGAGCATCGAACAGAAGTCGTCCTCGTACCACCAGCAGCGCTCCTCGTTCACATCGAGCTGCAGGGTTGCGCTGTGGATTTGGCGTCCCTCGGCCGGGCCAGTGGGTGCGAAGCCGCCGACCCACTCGCCGGTTCGCACGTCACCGTAGAGCCATGCGCCCGGAGAGTAGTCCATCTTCGCCACCAGCGGAGGGTTGTTCTCGGGGAAGAGCACGAGCGGCGTGCGCGCTGCGCCCGTCTTGTCCATCCGATCGACGGGCCGCAGCCCATCTGGTCCGGGAGTCTCGGAGAAGAAGCCGGTGATGATGATCTCCGCGTACTCGCACGAGATGCAGCTGATCGTCGCATTGTCATAGCACGTGCTCGCGCCGGTCTTGGTGCGCGGTACGCCGAATTGCCCCCCTCCGGGCGCCGCGTAAGGCGGCGGCCTCGATGGAGGAGGGCGCAAGGGGCTTGGAGGGCTCGACGGGCGACGAATCGGAAATTTCGGCGGTGGACAAGGCGGGGTTGACGGCGGCGGCGACCGCGGCGGTGGGGCAGGCGGCGTTTTAGGTTGATTGGGCGGCCTTGGCGGCATCGACGGCGCAGGCGCGGCTGGCGAGCGCCATGCGTTCGCGCACATGTCGGTGACGTCGAAGAAGCGCACGTTCGCGTTCGCCGCCTCCCATGCGTGGAACGCCTTGCGGATGGAGTGCTTGATCCGGTCACAATCAACGAAGGAGGGCAGGCTCTGCTCCCACAGGCCGAACCAGCCCGTTCGGAACTCGTACTCCTCGGGAAACAGCGGCAGCAGCGCGTCGCACAGCCCCGGGTCAAAGGCATACGTGATGGCGCCCTGCAGGCCCGAAGTGCGGTCGCCGAGCGTGGTGCCCGTGCGTTGGTCGCCGAACGTCCAACGCACGAGGTTGTGGCTCTGGCCGATCACGTGCACGGGATCTGCGTAGCCCGCTGACCAGGCCGAGGCCCTCGCCAGCAAGACGACGAGGAAATGACAACGCATAACTTGCAACGATACAAGCCGTTAGTTTCCCCGCTAGGAAAGAGACGCCCTACAATTTGTACGCGCCGAAAGGTACAACATTAGCCGGACCTCTGCGATGCGCACATGTGTTGTGATCGTGTGGTGTGAATTCATAAAGAATGAACTTCGTCATCACGTCGACGATGTCTGGGCTCGTTCCGAAGGGCGCAACCGAGACATGTCCGCAACCGACAATGTCCGCAACATCTGCATATCGCACCTGCCTTCGGGCCTTGACGTCGACATCATCGATTACATCGTCAACATGATGGAAGGCGAAGAGGAAGAGACGGAGAAGCGAGAGGCGCTCGAGGGCTTCCTGCTCTCGTGTGGAGTCGTCGAGAGCGAGGATGAAGCGACGGTGCAGTGCCGCAAGCTGCTCGACGCGCTCGCGCCACTCGCGGCCCAGGCCGTCGACCTTTCTGATACGGGCCTAAAAGTGCTCAGCAAGGCAACGACGATGGCGGCGCTCGACGGCGGCGAGGACGCCTTCAGGGAGGCGGGCACGGAGCTGGGCGGTCGGCTCGTGTCGATGGACGAGGCGCTCGATTCGCGCAAGAAACGCAAGGCAGCCGAGGAGGCCGAGCGGCGTGCGTGCAAGGCGACGTACCTGCGCATCGCCGTGCAGCGGCAAGAAGAGGAGGCGGCGCTGCAGGCGGCGATGGCGCGCGCGGTGACGCTGCGCCGGAAGATCGGCGCGTTCACGGGCCAAATCGAGGCAAAGCCGTTCCCGCTGCCTAACCCGGGCGGCGGGACACCCCTGCTCGAGAATGCGTCCTTCACGCTCGTGCGCGGCCGCGTCTACGGCCTGATCGGACGCAACGGCAAGGGGAAATCGACGCTGCTGCGCGCCCTTGCGAGCCGTACGGTGGGCAACATTCCTCCCGAGGTGACCGTGCACTACGTGTCGCAGGAGGTGCAGCTCGACGAGGCGATGCTGCTGTGGACGCCCGTGCAGTTCGTGGTTCACGCCGACATCGAACGTCGCATGCTGCTTGAGGAGCAGGCACGTTGATTGCCAGTGATGACCTGCCTTGCATGCAAGTGCTCACCACAGCGCGTTCGGCTCTCGAGGAGCAGGCCGCACTAAGCGGGAGGGACGCGGCGGACGATGCCGAGGCGCGCCGTCTCATCGAGTTGCAGCAGATGCTTGAGAACATTGAGGCGGAGACAGCCCAGGAGCGCGCGACGACGCTGCTCATCAACCTCGGGTTCTCGGCCGAGTTGCGCGCCCGGCCGATGAACGCACTTTCGGGCGGATGGCGTGTGCGCACCGCGCTCGCCGCCGCCATCTTCGCCAAGCCGGACCTGCTGTTGCTCGACGAGCCGACGAACCACCTGTCGATTGGAGCAGTGCTCTGGCTCGCGCGTGAGCTCGCGACGAACGAGACGTGGAAGCAGCGCATCGTCGCCGTCGTCTCGCACGACCGTTGCTTCCTCGACGAGATCACCACCGACACGCTGCACATCTCGGGCGCTGCGCGCCAGCTCACGCAGAGCAAGGGCAACTACACGACGTGGACGCAGCGGCGCGAGCAGCAGCAGCTCACGCACGCGCGCGCGAAGGCGTCCAAGGAGCGCGAGATCAAGGATCTGCGCGACTTCAACCCCGGCATGATCGGCAGCACGCCCAAGGCAATGAAGCTGTACAAGATGAAGCAAAAGCAGGCGGAGAAGCTCGAGGAAGAGCTCAAGAACCTCGAGATCGAGGCTGCCGCGCTCCAGGAGGACGCCGAGATCCCTCTCTCGCTCAAGGCGGGAGGCGAGCTCAGCGGCTTCGTAGTGCAGATCAAGAATGTAGGGTTCCGGTACACGACCGACCTGCCCTTCCTCTTCCGAGGCGCCGAGATGGGCATCGACTCCAAATCGCGCATCGTGTTGCTCGGCGAGAACGGCAACGGCAAGACGACGCTGGTCAGGCTGATGCTCGGAGACCTCGAGGCCACCGAGGGGACCATCACACACGCGAGTGGCGTCCGCATCGCCCTTGTCAACCAGCATCACGCCGACCAGATCGACCTGACGCTTTCGCCGCTGCGCTTCATGCTCGACAAGTTTCCGGGCGACGGCAGTTACGAACACGAGCAGGCGATCCGTTCACACTTGAGTGGGTGCGGCGTCACCTCGCAGCTGATGACATTGCCCGCCTCTGCGCTCTCGGGTGGGCAGCGCTCGCGCGTCTCGCTCGCTGCCGTCTCGTACACGAAGCCGCACGTGCTCGTGCTCGACGAGCCCACCAACAACCTCGACCTCGAGTCGGTCGTCGCACTCGCCGACTGCATCGAGCGCTTCGAGGGTGGCGTCGTGCTCGTCAGCCACGACCAGTACTTCGTCGGCCGCGTGGCCAAGGAGGTGTGGGTGGTCGATGGAGGGGCGGTCAGCAAGGCTGAGTCCTTTGACAAATATCGCGCGCAAGCGCTCGCCAAATTGAAGTGAGAACAGTGCTGTGCTGGCGATGGCGAACGCGGAGGGGAGGACACCGTGCAGGACGATGGTGGACGCAGGAGCGTGGAAAGCTGTAGTGAACACGGTGTGACGCAGCGCTCTTGCTGATGTGCAATCTGCCGTTTTCCCACACATAGATTCCTACAAGTATGCGAACTTGCAAAGCAAATGCGGAATTTCTCGTTTTAGCATGCGGAATACCCGGTCGGAATTCATCCAATCTGCCGACGCCCCCGCGCCGCGTCGCTTCCCGACGAGCCTGGAATGGCTGAGGAGGCCACCGCCGCCACCGCCGCCACTAGAATGGCTGACGAGCCGCCGCCGCCACCGCCTTCGCCGCCGCCGCCGATGTCAGCGCCAGCGCCGCCGCCGCGCGGGTTACCTTCGGTCATGGCTGACGAGCATCCGGGACTGACAGTGGCGTCATTCAACATTTGGGGCATCCCGTTCGCATCGCATGCCTTTCTTTCGCGCCCGGGAAAGTTAGGAGACGTGGCGGCAGCAGCAGTGCTGGCTAGCGCGGCTGAGCGAGAGCGCATTGTCCTATGCTTCCAAGAGGCCTGGGGCTTCAAGACCGGGCTCGCCGCGCCATGCGTCTCCGTGGCACGTTGTCTTGAGCGGATGATGCCTTGGTGCTGCACCGCACGGTACAAGCAGACGTTCAATCCGCGGAGCGTCGGTTCCGAGGTCATACGGATCAATGGGTGCTGCACGCTCGTCGCGACCATCTTTGGGCTGCTCACTGGCTTGTGCTTCCCGTGCGCGGCCCTGCGCGACGACCTCACCAAGGAGCAGATCGTCGACACGCTGACAAAGTGGGGGCTGCCCCACGCTGTCGGTACCAACGGCACCTCTGGCACCACGAACAAGTACGGCACGGTCCTGGATAGCGGGCTGCTGATCGTGACTAACGTGAAGCCGACCGACAGTGGCTTCGTGCCGTACGAGTCGGTGGGCGTCGAGGGCGCTGCGCATAAGGGGTTCCTTTGGGTGCTGCTGCCGCCGGCGAGCAGCACGGGCCATGGCATGGAGGGCGGCGGGGACCTCGTCGTCACAACCCATCAGCACGCTGACCAACCCAATCATCCGGATCCAGCCTCGATTCGGGTTGCGCAGCGCGCGCAGCTGATTCGCGAGGTCGCACGACTGCGCAAGCTCTATCGGCCGCGCCTCCTCGTCATCTGCGGCGACTTCAACGAGAATGCGGATGCGCGCGCGGCGGGCGGAGGGCTGCATGCCGACATGTCGGAGAAGCCACTTCAGCTGACGCGCCTGACCGAATGCAGCCGCGAGGGCACTTGCCTTAAGGATGACGGCTCCGGAGCCGTCGAGGAGCTCGATCACATCTATGCAGGCCTCGATGACGGTGCCGCGCGCCTCGAATTCGTATCCAACCCAGCACTGCGCACGCCGTGGTCGGACCACTCGCTGCTCTGGGTCAATCGCATTCGCGTCGACGAGAGGAGAGATTGAGATCCGGCTGAGGCATGGGCCGACGGACATGTCGGCGCACGCGCTTCCGAATGGGACGATGGGCTTGTCATTTTGGCGCAGTGCTGCAGTGCGACACTACAGTGGCACTACAATAACACACCGTGAGCCGGTGACGAGCCGAGACCAGTGAAGATGGAGAGCACATTAAAAGAGGGGCGGCTTCAGTGTGTACAACGCGTTCCAACTCTTAGTGGTACCGGTACAATGTACAAAATCAAATCCTCGCCCCGCGCGAAAGCGAGATACGGTGGTTCTACCTGTACCTCCCGACTTCCCCTAGCTACGGAAACTTGGGGTTCTCGAACCAACGAACGTGTTCGTCTCTATCCGACAGGTCGTCGGCCGCGGGAGGTTCCGGGAGGGGACGGGGGTCGAATGTCTAGGGTCACTACGGGCGCTAAGGCGTGTCACCGGGCGGGGTGTCATCCCCGGGTATAAGGTATATCTTCGACTGCTGATGAACCGTCCGTCGGGTGTGTATTCTCCGTTATTCACTTGTTTGTGGGGGACGGTGGCTCGTAGGTTGGTTGCAAACGAACCGCCCCCTGTGCCAAGGGGGGGGTCAACGCCGTCCGATGGTCGCCCGCCTCGTTAGTGCGCCCTTCACACGATTTTTAACCAAAAATGGAAGGGTTTTTCACGCGAAGTGTCCTCGCGTGAACTCGTCCGACGAGCGCGCGGGGCTGCGACAGTGATGACCGCGCTTACTCCTCCCTCTGCAGTGAAGCGTGTGCTGCTGGTAGTCGCCATGGAGCAGGAGGTGCGGCCGCTCGTGCAGCGCTTTGGGCTCGAACAAATCCAACCGTCACCCTTCCTGAGGGGCGCGCCCTTTGTGGCATGGATGGGCGAGGTCGAGGGCCTGGTTTTGCACGTAGTCTGGTGTGGTCGCGACCCTCGATTTGGCAACGTGAACAACGTGGCCACGACCGCCGCAAGCGTGTGTCTGTATGCGGCCGTAGCCGCATTCGGAGCGCCAGACTTGTGCATCTCCGCTGGCACGGCTGGTGGCTTTGCAAGCTCCGGAGCGCGGGTTGGCGACGTTTACCTGTCTTCAAAATGTGTCTTTCACTCGCGGCGTATTCCAGATGCGGCAGGCCATCTGGAAGAATACGGCTTCGGCCACTATCGATCGCCGCCGCTCGGCAAGCTGGCGTCTCACATCGGCGTCAAGACTGGGGTTGTGAGCACATCGGATAGCCTCGACGCCGTGCCGATGGACCTGGAGCTGATGCGCTCGGAGGGCACGAGCATCAAGGAGATGGAGGCAGCCGCAGTCGCATGGGTGTGTCAAACGCTCTCCGTGCCATTTGTTGCCCTCAAGTCGGTGACGGATATCGTCGACGGCCCCCGCGCTACAAGGGAGGAGTTTGAGGCTAATCTCGAGGCTGCTTCGCTCGTCCTGCAGGTCAAGACTGACGCGCTTTTGCGCGCAGTGGCTGGCACGCTGCTGGCACAGTGGGCAAATGATGGCAGCAGGACCGCGCCAGCTGCGCCAGCTGCGCCAGCTGCGCCAGCTGCGCCAGCTGCGCCAGCTGCGCCAGCGGCCCGACGGGCAACTGATGGCACCACCACCACCGCCACCAACAACAGTGCGCCGCCGCCGGCGGCTGAGGCCCCGAGAGCGATTCCGACTGTTGTCGACAGTTCCTCAAGCAGTGTTGCGATGAGCATCGGGCCAGACGGGCAGAGCTTTGAGGTGTTGCGCGTCTGAAGGTCTGATCTTTAGAGGAACTTTGTTGTTGTGGCTTGTGCGCTCGAGCGAGCCGCACGAGCCCGACACGCGGCACGCGCGCCTCGCGCGCGAGTCGGTACCCCGACGTCTACGCGTACGTGATTCCCCTCCAAAGTTCCCCCCGAGCCGGCGACAGCGACCCACCCGCCACCGCCCGACCCTAGAGCGTGGCCGCTTCTAGCGTGATTTTCAAGGCTTCAAGGGTGTTTCGCTTTTTGAGTGATCGGTGTGCTGGATTTGAAGGCTTTCTCGGGTGAAAAATGCCGGTGTTGCCCGAAGAAATCGTCGCCGCGCTGTGTCGGCCGCAAGTCAAACTTTGGTGTGGGAACACACGTCTGAACCCAGAAAAGGCACCCTCCACCTCGACGACATTGCCGCGCACGAGCTTGAACATCCGAGTATGTCGTCGTGGCTATCGGCATTAGGCGACGTGACGACGCTAGGCGACTTTTCGCTTGAAAAATCGCTCCAAGAAGCCAAGGATGCCATGGCCCGGGCGGCTCGCGAAGGAGAGGCCACCATGGCCGCAGCGCGTGAGGCTGCTGAGGAGTCTGCGAAGGCCCTCTCCATTGCGGCGCAACATCAAGCCGACCTGCTCAAGGCCCAAGCGAGCACGCTTGAATCAAGCCTGCTCTTCCCTGGAGACGAGATGGAGCTACCGGATCCGCGCAAGAAGACGAGTCAGACACCGCGCGCAATGGCGACTCCTCGGATAGAGACTGAGCTGAGCTCAGAGGCTAACAACTGGAGCGATTTGTCAACGCCCTCGAACCGTGGAATGCCGCGAGATGCCGGCATGACGTCGCGAGATGCCGGCATGACGACGGTAGCTCGCAGCGGAAAACCACAGCGCTCGATGGCTGACCTGCGTGCTGCGGAGAAACGGTGCGAGGTACTCGAGGACGAGTGCTTGAAGCTCCGCACTGCAGTGCTCAGCTGCCTTCCGGCGCAACCTGGGCTCGAGAGCCTGACGTCGGACGCGTTGGCGGTCCAGCTGCGTGCGCTGCACGCGGCGGCACCACCGCACGCCGTCGTCGCCGCTGCTCTCGTTCCCGATCTGGAGATCGACTTTCTGCATGCGCAGGTGGCGCAGCTCCGGTCGCAGGTGGCGCAGCTCGAGGCGCAGCTCCGGCACGCCGAAGAGCGCGTGCAGCAGCCGGCCGCATCCGCGGGCGTGGAGAGGGTGCGTGCGCTCGATACGGCGCGTGTACCACTGATGACCTCTGTTGACCTCTCGATTGCCTCCATCATCAGGTGCGCGCGCTCGAAACGGCGCTCGAAGTGGCCGAGGCTCGTGCCGTGACGGCTGAGGCAGATAAGGCGGCGGCAGCGGCTAAGGCGGCGGAGCAGGAGGCGGAGGTGAAGAAGAAGGCGATCGCCAAGATCAAGACGCTGCAAGCGCAGGTGGATGAGCTCGGCTCCAAAGGAGCTGCCACCCTCACAGAGGCCCAGCAGAAGGTTGAGGAACGAAGGGAGCGTGCCGTCGCGACGGCGCAGGCGGAGGCGCGTGCGGCCGCGGAGCATGCAGCTGACCTCGAGGCGCAGCTCGCGGCGGCACACGCTGCCGCGGCGGACAAGGCCATGGAATACACAGGGATTGTACAGCGGCTCGAGGCGGCCGCTTCGGCCGCTGCCGACGAGCATGAGGCAGCGATCCTGCAGGCGCGAGAGCAAGCTGCACGGGAGGCTAAGGCAGCCGCCGACGCGGCGACAGCGGCAGCGGCCGCGGAGGCGGCAGCAGCGGCGGAGGCCACGGCGTCAGCGGCGTCCGAGGCAGCGGCGGAGGCGGCTGCAGAGCTGCAAGCGGCGCAGGCGGCGATGGCCGAGGCCGAGCAAGCCGCCGTTGCGAGCGCCGCTCTCGCAGCGGCGAGCGCGTCCGAAGCCGCGGCGGCCAAGGCCGAGAAGGAGGCGGCCAAGGCCGAGATGGAGGCGGCCAAGGCCGAGAAGGAGGCGGCCAAGGTTGAGATGGAGGCGGCCAAGGCCGAGATGGAGGCGGCCAAGGTTGAGATGGAGGCGGCCAAGGCCGAGATGGAGGCGGCCAAGGTTGAGATGGAGGCGGCCAAGGCCGAGATGGAGGCGGCCAACCATCGGGCTGCAGCCGCGGCAGAACAGGCGGCGGCGGCCGATCAGACGTCGCAGCAGCAGCAGCAGCAGCAGCAGCATATCGAAGACGCGCGTGCCGCCGTTGCCGAGCTCACCGCTCGTGCCGAGACGGCCGAGGCGCGCGCCGACGCAGCGGAGCAGCAAGCGGTTGCTGCCAAGCAAGAGGCCGAATCAGCGCAGCAGGAAGCGCGCGTGGCTAAAGATGCGGAGGCGGCAGCACGGCAGGAGGTGGCGGCGGCGCAGGAAGCGGCGGCGGCGGCCGTTGCGGCGCGGGCAGTTGCGAGGAGCGAGGCCGAGGCTGCGAAGCAGGCGGAGGCTCTGGCGACGGCGGCGGCAGCGGAAGCGTTGTCTGCCTGTCAGACAGCTCAGGAAGAGGCTCTCGTGGCAGCAGAACTTGCGAGCTCTAGCGCGGGCGCGGCAGCTGCGGCCGCGGCCGAACGGGAGGGGCAGCTTAGAGACGAGCTCAGCGCAGCCCTGGCCGAGGTCGAGGCAGCGCGTGCTAAGGGCACAGCGGCGGTCGCGGCGGAGCAAGCGGCTGCCGAGAGGGCGGCGGCCGCGGTCGAGGAGACTGAGAGGCTTCGATTCGCACTCAGCTCGACAAGCGAGCGGCAGGTGAGTGTGCTCGAGGAGGCGCGCACGGGGCTCCAGGCACGAGTCGTCGAGCTCGAGGCCTTGTTGTCCGAGCAAGCCAGCCTCCGCCAGAGCGCGAGCCGCGCGGCCGAGGCGGCGGAGGCGAAGGCCGAGGCGGCCGAGGCGGCGCAGGCGCAGCTCGAGCGCGAGGCAGTCAAGGCGGCCGAGGCGGCCACCAAAGCGCAGGCGGCCCTCGAAGAGGAGGTCGAGGCGGCACAGCGCAAGGCAGAGGCGGCGCAGGCGAAAACAGAGGAGGCGGAGACGAGGGCCGAGGCGGCGGAAGCGAAGGCGGAGGCGGCGGAGGAGAAGGCCGAGGCGGCGGAAGCGAAGGCCGAGGCGGCGGAGGCGAAGGCGGAGGCGGCGGAGGCGAAGGCCGAGGCGGCGGAGGCGAAGGCGGAGGCGGCGGAGGCGAAGGCCGAGGCGGCGGAGGCGAAGGCGGAGGCGGCGGAGGCGAAGGCCGAGGCGGCGGAGGCGAAGGCGAACGCAGTGGTGGGTGGCCAGGAACAGGAGGCCGAGCAGATAAAGAAAGTCAAGGCGAATGCGGTCGCCAAGATTAAAGGGCTGCAGTCGCAGGTGGACGAACTGACTGCGACAGTGCAGCATCTCGAGGCAACCAAGGAAGCGGCCGAGACGGCGCTATCGGCAGCGCAGGACGAGCTTCAAGCGGCGCGGGCTCAGGCAGCCGAGGCGGAGGGCCAGGCGGAGGCAGCACGATGGCAAATCGAGGAGGCCAAAGCGGAGGCCGAGGATGCGCAGCGAGAGGCCGAGGAGGCACGCGAGCATACTGAGACGGTGCGGAAGCAACTGACCGAGGTGCAGGCGCAGCTGTTGGAGGCCAACACACGGCTGGAAGACATGACAAGCCAGGCGGAGAGTCTCGGGATGAAGTTGGCCGTGCTCAAGCAGGATGCGGATGCGCAGATGACTGCACAGAAGGAGGCGGCGGAGGCCGAGCTCGCGGCGGTGACGTTGCAATGGGAGCAACAGCGGGTGGAGGCAGAGCAGCGACTGGCGGCCGCGACCGAAGACGCCAGCACTCGCATGGCAGTGGAGTTGCAGCGCGAGGCGGCGGAGACGAAGGCGGAGGCGGCGGAGGCGAAGGCGGAGGCGGCGGAGGCGAAGGCAGCCGCAGCAGAGGCGAAGGCGGCCGCAGCAGAGGCGAAGGCGGCCGCAGCACAGGATGGCAGGGAGCAGGCGACGGAGCAGATGACGAAAGCGGTCGCCAAGGTCACGGAGCTGCAGTCGCAGGTGGGAGTGCTCGAGGCGCAAGTGGAACAGCTGCAACTCGAGCTGAGCGAGGCCGAAGCTGAGTCTGGCATCGAAATTCCCGCCGAGGATGCCCCAGATGGCGGCCCTGCCGTATCTGCCGTGCCCGCTCCCGTTTCGCGCACGGCGCCTCCGGGTGCGCCGACAGCCATGTCGCTACACGACGAGTCAGACCAGCGTCCCCCGTCCAGCCGGCCTGCTGCTCCCGCTGCCTCCGCCCCCTCAGCCGAGGATGGATTCCTGGGAATGTGGGGTACACCTAGCCTGGCCTTGGGCGGCTCGGTGCTCGGGGGCTCGGTCTTCGGCGACGCGAGCTTGATGCTCGGCAGCCTGCAGGGCAGCCTGGCGGCGGCGGCGGCGGCGGCCGAGAAGACGGCCGTCGCGGGGCTCAAAGACGTGACGGCGTTCACCGAGACGGCTGTCACAGAGCTCAGCAACATCGCCAAGGAAGCGGAGATGTCCATCGCGCCGATGCCGCCATCCACCCCCAAGGGCCGCGGTGCCGGGAGAGGCCGTGGTGGCACCGGCACTGGTACCGGTAACGGCAAGAAGGCTCCCAAGACGGCGGCGACTCCCAAACCCACTGCCAACGAGGCGGTGGCTGCCGCCGAGCCGATAGCAAACGAAGTGGAGTTGGCGGCGTTGCGGGCACGCGTGGCGACCCTCGATGGTGAGCTGAGCGCGCTGAGGGCGCGAGAGCGCGAGCGGCTCGAGGCGGCGGCGGCGGCGGCGGCCGTCGCCGCCACTTCGGCCGAAGCGTCCGCTGCCTCGGCCTCCGAGGCGGCGGCCGCTGCCTCGAGCGCGGACCCCAGCGCGTCCGACCACCTAAGCAGCGAGGACGCACAACTGACGGCCGCCAAGGCAAAGGTCGATGCGCTGAGCCTGAGGCTCGAGGAGCAGCGATTGAGTGCCGACCGAAAGGTGGAAGAGATCGGCGCCCTCGCCAAGGCAAAGGTCGGCGCGCTGAGCCAACGGCTCGAGGAGCAGCGGCTGAGCGCCGAGAAAGCAGTGGAGGAGGTTCGCGCGCTGCTCGCGGCCGAGAAGCAGAGGTCGGAGGCGTCGCGCCGTGAGGTCGAGCAGGCGCGCTCGGCGGAGCGGTCGGCTCTCGAGGAGCGTGCTGCGGCGGCCGAGGAAGCTGCGAGCGCCGCCTTACAGCGCGCGGCTCAGGCAGTCGAGCTCGCCGACACCCGCAAGGCCAAACTCGCCGAGCTCACCGCCGAGCTCGATGCCGAGCGCGAGAAGGGGCAGGCGATGGCGCGTGAGGCGCGACAGAAGACAGACCTGTCGCTCAGCGTGGCGCAGGAGCTCGCGGAGGCGACTAGTCGCGCCGAGCAGGCCGAGGACGCGCGCCTGCAGGCCGAGAAGGCTGAGAAGAAGCTCCATCAGAAAGAGAAGAAGCTCCAGCAGCAGACGAGCGCCGAGCTCGAAGCGAGATTGAGCGAGCTCGAAGCGAGCCACGTGGCCCTATCCCAGGCGGAGCAGCGCGAGGCGGCGGCGGTAGCGGCGCAGCAGCAGCACGCGCTTGCACTTGGCGAGGCGACGAGGCGCGCGGATAAGCTCGCGAGCGAGCTCGAGGGGAGATTGAGCGAGCTCGAGGGGGTCCGTGAGGCCGCGGCCATCGCCGCCGAGGCTGCCGCCGCCGCCGAAAAGGCCCGCGTGCAGCAGGAGAAACAGGCGGCCGAGGCGACGCGAGCAAAGGAGGAGGCGCAGGCCGGCGCGGCGGCCGCCCTCGAGGAGACGTATGCGCTGCGTCGACAATGTGAGGCCCTCGAGGCGGCCGCCTCACGCGCGGAGAGCCTGATGAACCAGGCGGCGCTCTCACACGAGAATGCGCTGAGTGACACAATGGCGGAGCTCGCAGCTTCGCGGCGCGAGCTTGACTCGGCGCGCGCCGCGGCCGAAGAGGCGCGCGTGGCGGGCGCGGCGGCGGTGGCGGGCCTCGAGTCGAGCGCCCTCTCGCTCGAGATGGAGCTCGCGGAGCTTCGCGGCGCGCTCGAGGCAGCGACCCAGCAGCTCGAGGAGAGGGACGCGCGCGCCGCGCTGAGCACGAAGCGCGCTCTTGCGGAGCAGAAGGTGGCGATGGAGACAGGTCAGAAAGCGACGCGCGAGCTGCTGCAGGCGTGCGAGCTCGAGCGCGACCAGGCAGTCGCGCGCGCCCAGGCGGCCGAGGGACGGCTGGCGGCCGTGGCGACGACGGGCGGCAACGGAGGCGGCGGGGCACCCAGCGCCGCGGCCACCGCCCTTGCTGAGGCGGCGCGCTCGAAGATGGTGGCTATGAGGGCGAAGTGCATTTCACTACTCGAGGCCAAGGACGCCGAGATCGCACGGCTCGAGGCGAAGCTCGCAGCGGGGCTCTCGGCCGCCGCAAATGGCGAGGCGGCGGCGCAGGCCGAGGCCCTGGCCGTGCAGACGCCCGGAAATACGAATGGTGCGCCGCCACCGACACCGCCGACCGCGGTCGAAAAGGCGGTGGCCGCCGCCTCAGCGGCAGATGCGGAGTCGTTACGGCGTGAGCTCAAGGACGCGCAGCGCGCGCTGCGCGAGGCACGCCAGTCACTGAACTTCGCCCACTCGGAGGAAGGAAAGACGCACCTGAAGTCAGTGCTCGCCAAGTACATTGAGGTGGACGACGGAATTCTCAACAGCGACGGACCGTTCGAGGTGCTCTGCACGGTGCTCGGCTACTCGGCGGAAGAGAAACAGCGGATGGTCGCTGCACGACGCAGGAAAAAGGAAGCCTCTGCAGGGCTGTGGGGTAGGGTGGTCGGCTCTTGACTGGCACCAGAGCCCGGGACCGCCTTAGGGACCGCCCCGAGATGTATACGGAGGCGAGAAGCGTTGCAGGGACGATCCGCGTCGGCGTCTTCGCCGCGCCTCACGTCTCCACCCGTAACCGGCTACCGCGTCGGGTGTGTCGGCGACGCGACCCACAGTACTGTTGCGGTTCGGTCTCCACGGGCGTTGTATAGTCGCCGGGTAAGCGACTCTCCGGCGCGAGCCGGGCGCGGCGAGAGCAAGTACGGGAAGTAGCGCATACCGCGCGCCGTAACAGTATACGGGACGCCGCCGGGTCGCGCGGAGTACTCCGCGGAGTACGTCGTGTTGTCTGAAACAATTATTTTGTACACCGTGGGAGTCTCAGTAACACGACTGATGAGGGTGGATCCGTTAAATGGGTTTGGCGGCCGACGTGCGCCCGCCGCGCCCACGTGCGGAAGCCGCGACGTCCGACGTGCGTGTGCTCCCGCGCTCTCTGTGCGCCCTCCTCACTTCGGGTTATACTTGCCCTCCGCCTGGAATCGGAAGTAAAGTTCCATGCTGTCGGTCTCACGGATGCGCTCCCAGCCCGTCTCGGTGATGTGGTAGATGCGCACGGTGCCGCCGGAGTAGGCGTCGCGGTGAGTCGCGGCAAAGATGGCCATCTCGGCGAGGTCGAAGGCCTGGTCGCTGGTGAGGTCGTACTTGTAGCCCGTATCGAGCACGCCGTACGCAAAGGTGGAACCCGATCCGACGCTGAAGATCTTGCCAGGGCAGCGCTGGCCATCCGAGTCGACGTAAAAGATCTGCGGCCCCGTCTTGTCCCAGCCACAGATCATCGTGCCCATCGATAGGCCATAGTTCTTGTACTGGTAGGTGATGTTGGAAAGGATCTTGGAGGCGCCGGCGACCGAGATGCGCTCCTTGTGGTCGAGCTCGAAGAGGCGGCAGCGCATGCCCAGGTAACGCTCCCAGTACGAGCAGTCCGCAGCGCCGCCCGCCATCGTGCCAAGCAAGAAGGGATTGATCTCAATCACCTTCTTGACCGTCTGCGAGGCAATGTATGCGCCCGACGAGGCGCGAGAGTCGACGGCGACGACGACACCGCCCTTGTACTTGAAGGCGAGCGTAGTGGTGCCATGCAGCATCTTGATGAACTGGTCAGCGCCAGCGCATCGCTCCATCGGGTTGGGCAGCAGCGGCTCGGGCGCGAGCGCCTCAGCGGCCATCGCAAATTCGTCAGGCTGCTCGCCTGGCAGCGCTGCGCGGTAGGAGAGCGGCGTGCCGTAGGCGGCTGAGAACATGGCTTCAGGCAGCCAGCGCGATCGGCGCGGGCGGACAGCGAAGGCGGCGGCCCTTGGCGAAGAAGAAGTGCGACGTGTGAATTGGGAAAACAGGGGCTCGAAAGTCGCGCAACGCGGAGGCTTGCACTTCCGCGACGTGCCGAGATCGATCTCTTCATCGGCCTGGGGTAAAGATGGCGGACGCGACGCCACCACCGACGACTCCCTTCTCAGTGCGCCGCGCGCTGCTCTCCGTATCCGACAAGGCGGGGCTCATCGAGCTCGCAACTGCGCTCGCGAAGCACGGCGTCGAGATGCTGTCCACTGGCGGCACCGCCAAGGCCATCCGCGAGGCAGGGCTGCCAGTCAAGGACGTGTCCGAGTTCACAAACTCGCCCGAGATCATGGACGGCCGCGTCAAGACCCTGCATCCGCGCGTGCACGGCGGCATCCTCATGCGCGAGCTTCCCGGCTTTGAAGACGATAAGCAGCTCGAGCAGATCGGCGGCGCGCCCATCGACCTTGTCGTGGTCAACCTGTACCCGTTCAGCGCGACCGTGGCCAAGGGCGCACCGTACGACGAATGCGTGGAGAACATCGACATCGGCGGGCCCACGATGGTGCGCGCCGCGGCCAAGAACCACGCGCGTGTGAGCGTTGTGGTGCAGCCAGCCGACTATGCTGCCATCATCGCGTCGCTGCCGGCGGGGCCGACGCTTGAGGAGCGCAAGCGGCTGGCGGCCCGCGCCTTCTCGCACACGGCCACATACGATGAGGGTGTTGCCACCTGGTTCCAGGGCCAAACGGGCACCGGCCGCAACGGCGTCACCACCCTCAAGTACGGCTGCAACCCGCAACAGAAGCCTGCAAGTGTGCGCGGGCTTCTCTCGCCCTCGGGCCCGCAGCCGATGCCCTTTGATGTGCTCTCGGGCGTGCCCGGCTGGATCAATCTGCTTGATGCGCTCAACGCGTGGCAGCTCGTGCGCGAGCTTGCGGTGGCTACCGGACTGCCCGCCGCGGCCTCGTTTAAGCACGTCTCGCCGGCGGGCGCCGCCGTGTACGCGCCCGTTAGTGAGGAGATGCTCGCCGTGTACGAGGCGACCGGCAAGGACCTCTCGCCCACTGCCATTGCGTACCTGCGCTCGCGCCAGGCGGATCCTCTCTGCTCCTTTGGCGACTTTGTCGCCATCTCGGGTGTTGTCGACCTGTCGACTGCGCAGCTGCTCAAGATCGAGGTCTCGGATGGCATCATCGCCGGCGGCTTCGAGCCAGCCGCCCTCGAGATCCTGCGCGCCAAGAAGAATGGCGCATACATTGTGCTGCAGGCCGACCCGGCCTTCGAGCCGCCGCTCTTCGAGGAGCGCACCGTCTTTGGTGTCAAGATGGTGCAGCGGCGCGCGGCCGAGGCGGTGAGCGACGCGACGCTGACCAATGTGGTGACGAGCCTCAAGGAGCTGCCCGCCGAGGCGAAGCGCGACCTCCTCGTCGCCCAGATCGCCATCAAATACACGCAGTCTAATTCGGTCGGGTACGCGAAGGACGGTCAGATGGTGGGCGTTGGTGCGGGCCAGCAGAGCCGCGTCGATTGCGTCAAGCTTGCGGGTCGCAAGGTGGAGACGTGGTATCTGCGCCAACACCCCAAGGTGCGTGCCCTCAAGTTCAAGGAAGGCGTCAAGCGGCAGGAGCGCATCAACGCGCGCGTGCGCTACATCGAGGGCGACATGCCCCCAACCGAGTATGCGATGTGGAAGGCGCAGTTCGACGAGGAGCCCGAGCCTCTCACGCTCTCCGAGAAGGCCGAGTTCATGCAGACGCTCACCGGAGTCTCGCTCGCCTCGGACGCCTTCTTCCCCTTCCGTGACTCGATCGACGTGGCCTCCACTCGTGGCGTCTCCTACGTCGTCGCTGCAGGCGGCTCCGTGGCCGACGAAGAGGTGATCGCCGCCGCCAACGAGTACAAGATGGCGATGGCCTTCTCTGGCCTTCGCCTCTTCCACCACTAACCATCGTGTGCACCAGTCGGCCGTGTGGGTGGCTCGCCATGCCTACGCCATGCAATGCTGTGGCTCGGGGCTCGAGCATCTCCTCTCGACATGCACATCCCCGACTCGAGCTCGAAAAGTGAGCTGCGGCTAACATCCATCGGCAGGTAGTGCATTAGGTCGGGGGGGGGGGAGGCGGGAGGGGAAATCCGAATAAGTGTCTGAAGGCACCAGTGACGTGCATAGACGTGGAGGGCAAATTTGGGCGGTGAGGGGCCCACCGTGATTTTTTTTTGACACGGTTTTGTTGAGCTCGATGAATTTCGACGGAGACTCGCCCCCGGACGGGGGAGGGATCTACTAGATAGGATTACCAGGCCGCAGGCTTACGAGGCTCGCCCGGGGGACCACGCCGGCCCGGGACCGCGCGGGCGTCCGGGCGGAGGACGGCCGTACAGCCGAGCGCTCATAGCGTGTCGTCGGAGCCGACCGCCGAGCGCGCCGGCGAGCTCAACAGTCAACAGCGATGCGCGGCATACGTACTAACTTGAATTGCTACGCATACTTCGCCCTCTCCGCTGCCCGTGGAGAAGCTTTTGCTGACGCACCGCGTCCTGATGACGCTTTTTGTACGCCGACCGAGCGTCGCGCCGCCCCGCGACCCAGTTCTCACGCAAATCCTCCTCCGATGCCTTGCGCATGAACGCCTGCATGGGCGGGGCTGCCCAAACCTCCGCTGTCGTCCACGGAGCCGTGCTGTCGAAAGAGGGAGCGGCAAAGGCCTCGGAGATAGCAGGAGTGGCCAGTGTCGTTGCTGCCTCGCCGCCGTCGAACGCACCGCCAAATGAGAAGCCACTGCCCATGAGCGAGAAACCGGCGGTACTCGCTGCGCCGAGGAAGAGTGATCGGAGTGAGCCACCTCCTTTCACATCGACAATCTTCGACGCGCCGGATCCTGCGGAGTCGCTGCAACCTTTGCCGTGGCCGTCGCCAGCATCGTCGTCATAACTAACCCCATCCCCATCGCCATCGCCACTAGGCTTGTCCTCACATTCTGGTTGAGGTTCGGCCTTGCCACCCTTGGCCTTCTTCTTGGGCGGCTCCGGTTTCGGCTCTGGCTCCGGCTCTGGTTCGGGCTTCGGCTCCTTGGCGCGGGTTGAGCGCCGGGCTCCGACAGCAGCAACTTCCTTGCGCTTAGGCGGCACGTTAGCGTCGGGGCCCTGATGCGTTGGTCCGGAAGCCGAGCTGCTTCGCAGGCTGGCCGGGGCCTCCTCAACCGGCGATGCTGCCTTTTGCTTCCCCTTTGGCGGCTCCTTGGCCTTCTTTGCCTTGGGCGGCTCCTCGGCCTCGGACCTACCCGAAGACAGCACCGCCTTTTGCTTGCCGACACCTGATAAGTGTGGAAACTCAAAGGGCTCGGGTTCGTCAATGACCGCAGACGGGTCGAAACGAGCCCCGACTTGCCAGACTTTCGAGCTTGCCCACTGGCCGTATCGCGCCTTTCGCTCCTCGGCCGCCTGCTCTGCCACAGTGAGCGTACGGCTGCGCTCAACGGGCGCCGCGGCGGTGCCAACGATCCCGCCACCAGCGCTCCCGCTGCCGCTGCTCGGCGTGCCCTTTCTGACGCCTCTAGGCGCCTCTGGACTTGGCTGATCGCTTAGAGGCCGCTTGGTCGGCGCTCCCTTGTCGCCGGTCGCCGGCTTGATGGCCTTGGCGGCTGGCTTGGGACGTAGAAGGGAGGCGAGCACACTGAGTGCCATGTCTGTTTCTTCAGTGGTGATGCCCTCGTCGTCTCCATAATGCTCATCCGCCTTGCCCTCCGCCTCTGCGTTTTCGTCCGCCTCTGCCTCCTCCTCCTCACGCTGCTCCTCCTCCTCCCGATCGTCCACCTGCTCGTCCTCCTCGTCCTCCTCTCCCTGATCAACCCATGGCTGTGCTGTGTCGTCCTCGCTCTCCTCGGCCTCCCGCGCGTCGTCCTCGTCTTCCTCGTCGTCCTCAGCATTTTCCTCAAACTCCCGGCCTCTGCCGACTGCGCCCAGAACTGCACCGCGCACAACCCCAAACGCGCGCCGGGCTGGAAGTGCTGCTGCGAGCAGTTGCACGTCCAGACCCGCCGCTTCCGCCAACTCCTCATCGAGCTCAGCTGCCAAATCGGCGCGAAGGAGGCTACGGTTGATGGCTGCCTTCGGCGCGGCCAACCGGCTCGAAGTGGGCTTCAGAACACTCTTCAGTGGTGGCGCAGTCTCGAGTCTCACGCTCTTCATGTCTCGCCGCTGCACCGTTGCTGTTACTGCCGCCTCCAGCTCCTCCTCATCCTCTGACGTTGCTGCGTGTGGCTGCTGGGACTGTGAATGTGAAGTTGCCGATGGTTTAAGCAAAGGTCCGCCTTTCGGTGACCAGCAATGCTGGTTAGTGACGCCGGGTTTCACGACAATCAGCGGCGCCGCGTAGCCACGTCGCACGGAGAGCTCCGTCCATTCGGATGCAGGCGCAGTCGCCCCTTGCCATTCAGGGACAGCGGCCAACTTCTCAGCTGTATCGACCTCGGCCTGCAGTCGCTCATCCCATTCGGCCTGCAGTCGCTCGAGATAGCTTGGGCGAGCTTGTGCAACCGTCAGCTGGCGGCCGCGCCACTTTGCCCGTGCGTAATCCTTGAAGCACTTGTTGACCTGCTCATCAGTAGCTTCGAGACTGACGTATGCGAAGCCCCTGCAACCTGCCGTCTCAGCGTCGCGAACGAGCTCGACAGTGCGCACCTTGCCAAACGGCGCAAACAGCTGAGCCACGTCTGTCTCTAGCACGTCAGGCGAAAGGCCGCCAACGTGCAGCCGACGCGTCGATGAGCGCTCGGCACCAGCATCGCCGAGCGCGACCATCTTCAGCGTCGTGGAGACGATCGACACGTCGCCCGCAACTTTTGGGATTCTTGTGAACAGCGAAACGAGACTCCGAGAAGACCTGCAACCAAATCTTCATTCTCTGTGAAGACACGACTCGCCCGCTGCTGAAGACGCACGATAAATGGTTGTCTGTTGTTTCTGTATGGACTTGACTTGACTTGAAGCGCCGTGTAGACCGTGCGTTCGATGCAATCCTCGATGCGCGCCTGTCTGTGTGATTTCTAACACACGACTCGGAGTAAAAAGTAATCGCGCGATCTAGTTGTTCCAAAAGCAAGCGCTTATATATTTTCATCCTCAACGCCGCGCGCGAATTATTGGCCTTCGACGCGAAGAGGCGTTCTGCGACATCAGTCATCCAGTCCACTTGCATTATGACTCGCCCGGCGCCCGATTCGCCGTATTCGCCGCGCCTCCTGGCCGACTACTCGCTCGCCTCCTCAATCCTCGCGTCGCCAGCGCGCCGGCGCTATCGACGAGAGGCTGCCTCGCCCTCCACGCTCACTGCGGGGCTGAAGCAGGTGCTGCTTACCACCGTAGAGAAGGCACTCTCAGCCATGGGACGATGCACAACCCCGCCGGTGCCAGAGCTGCTCGTCACACGCTTGCCTCTTGCCGAGCTGCCTATGCCGCTCGCTGAGCGCATTCTCGGCCACCTAAGTGCCGATGACCTCTGCTCAGTCGCTCTCACATGCCGCTTCCTGCAATCCTGCATTCCCCACGCCGCCACCCTCGCTGCTGAGCGCATTGGCTTCGAACTCCAGCCCGAAGAGCCGCAGCTGAGCGCGAGCTGCAACAGCGAAAGCTTCAGCGTGACGCGCCGGCTGCACACGCTCGAGTGCCAGGCATGGCTCGCGGCGCGCGTGATCGAGAAGCTCTCCTCGGAGAACCGCGCCACGCGCGAGATCGCCGTGCTCCGGTGCTCATCGCTGCCGCTGGCAGCGATTGCTCATCACGATCTCGCGCTTGTTCGCCTCGCGTCAAGCGTGCACGTCGAGGTGCGCCTGCGTGCGCTGCGCACGTTGCGCCAATTCTCGGCCACTCACACCGAGCGGTTGCTCTACCGTGCTACTTTCGCCGTCGACGCGGTGCTCGCGAGCCTCAATGACCCCGACGACCTTGTGCGCCGGGCAGGCATCGCCGTGCTACAGGCGTGGATCGCACCGGACGCCATCCTGGCGCCGCGGGTTGCCGGCGCTCTCCGCTGCCGTTGCACAGACCCGAACGAGTTAGTGGCGAGCGCTGCGTACCGACTGCTGGAGGCTCACGAGGAGCTGCAGGAGGAAGACGACATGGATGACGAGACCGACCGGTGCAGTGACATCTTACCAGAGTTCACCGCAGCGCTCCCCATCTGCTAATCGGTCAAGGCGCAGTGCGACGGTCGTCGGCTGTCGCTGGCTATAAAGAGGTTGGTCGCGAGCGCGACGAGTGTGAGCCCTGCCGAGTGCCATGGCCCGTGAAGGGTGTGGTGAAGCTCATATGCGGCAGCGCACTCCGCCATTGCTGTGGCGGGGTGCGCATCACCACCTGCTGCGACAGCAGCTGTGGTCGCCGTCCTGCGCGCGTGTGCGGGTGCGGGTTCCACATATAGTAGATAGTAGATAATTCGTTCGCGCAGCGGTGCGCGCGCGAGAGAGGGAGGCGATGAGTGCGGTGTGTGGCCTTGCGCGGCAGTCGATGCTGTGCAAGATGCATGAGGTGTGCCCTCGTGTGTGCTCGAAGGGGGGTGTTTGCAACGTCTTTGTGTGCGTGTGTGAGGTGTGTGGCCTGAACGGTGCTCGGGTCCCGACGACCGGCGCGCGCCCCGCGGCGGGTCGCGGAGCGGTGCGCGGTCGGGGACGCTGGACTTCCGCCGGCGCCTACCGGCGCCGTGCTGGCGTGGGAGCGTGCGGTGTGTATCAGACCCGCGGCGGCGCCCCGGGCGAGGCGCGGGGCGGGGGGGCTAGTCGTCGTTCTAAGCGTTATTTTGAAGCATTTGAAGAAGTTATTCTGCGTATTTCTCTACTTGATCAGAGCCGACCGAGCCGCAGTCCAAAGTCGAGTTGCAATTCAGTGTTACGGGTGGCGCAGCCGCGGCCGACACGCAAAAGAGCTCAGCCTCGTCGAGCGGCCCGAGGCCAAGCTCCTGGCGAAGAGACGCGGCCTCGTCGAGCTTGCCCTGGGCTAGCAACATCATGCCCAGACTGTTGATGTAGGCTTGAGTGGCAGGATCGCGCTCGCCGAGCGTTGCACGCGCCCCTTGGAGCGCCTCCCAGAACAACGGCGCTGCTGCGTCGAACTGGCCTTGGTCCTGCAACAGCATGCCCAAAGTGTTCATAGTGTGGAGAGTATCAGAGTGCCGATTTCCGAGTGTCGCGCGGCGCGCCTCAAGCACCTCCCGAAACAGTAGCGTCGCCTCCTCAACCTGACCCTGGGCCTGAACAAGCGAGCCAAGGTTGTTAATGCACGTGAGCGTGTCAAGGTGGCGATCGCCGAGAGCCGCACGGCTCGCCTCGAGCGCTTCGCGAAGCAGCGGCGCCGCCTCGTCCAGCTTATTCTGTTCCTTCAACACGAGCCCCAGATCATTGAGGGCAGTGAGTGTCTGGACGTGCCGATCGCCAATCGTAACACGGCGTGCTTCGAGCACATGCCGGAGCACTAACGCCCCCTCGTCAAACCTTCCCTGGGCGTGCAACAGCATGCCTAAATTGTTCATGGTTGTAAGTGTGTTCGCATGCAGATCACCGAGGGTCGCACGACTCGCCTCGAGCGCCTCCTGGAACAGCGGAGCCGCCTGGTCGAGCTTGCCCTGAGCCTTCAACAGCAGAGCCAAATTGTTGATGGACATCAAAGTGTCAGGATGTCGATCGCCAAGCGTCGCGCGGCGCACATCGAGCGCCTCCCTGACTAACAGCTCCGCCTCGTCGAGCTTGCCTTGCGACTTCAACAGCATGCCCAGATTATTCATTGAGGCGATAGTTCGACTGTGCTGAACGCCGAGTTGTGTGCGCCTTACCTCGAGCAAGTCCCGGAACAGCGGCGCCGCCTCTTCAAATTTGCCATGGGCGTACATCTGCTTCGCCTTGTCCTCGATCTCTTTCGACTCCTCGTCAATCTTCGAGCCGGCGCAACCCATGTTGCAAACCCATGTGTGTCCTTTTCGTGTGTGGATGAAACTTATTACCGCGCTGACGTGCGGGGTGTGTGTTGTTGGTGGGTTTGGTTGGTTGTGAGATTCGTCTGTGTGCCTTTGTGCGTCCGCGTGTCCCGTGTGTCCCGTGTGTGTCCCGGCTCCCCCCGGTGTCTTTTTACCGGAGTATTTTTACCGTACCGGTAAAAAGACACCGGGGGAGCCGGAACACACCCGGGACACACGGGGACACACAGATCACACGGATCACACACACAAAAACACAAACCTCAGAACCATCCCAACGTCCCCCCAACGCTCGCACACCGCGCGAACGAATCCGCGGAGGCCGACTCAGCCACAACCCCGGACAGCCGATACCGGACAAGTTAAACACCGGGAGAAGCGGGACACTTTCGGGGTCGCACGAAAAAACAACCACTTCCTTTCTTCCTATTCACGAGAAACTCCACGCCTTTCAAAGTGTCGCGAGCGCGTGTGCGTGTTCACTCTCCAGCATCGCGTCGATTGTTCACTCATGGTGACCTTTCAATTTAGATGGCCTTTGCAATTCGTGGCCTTTGACACGATGATCGAGAACGTTCCACACAACAACCATTATCTCTCGCCGCTGCATTCCCTACAGCGGCTATACGCGTGTGGAATGGCAGCAGTTCTATTTTTTGTCGCGTGCACCATCACTTACCATGTGGCATCGCGATTCGTTTCGGACTGGACCGCCGAGAAACGTGTATCCTTCTGCTCAAATGCTGTGGGGACACTGAACTCGATCGTGTCCACACCGCTCTCTCTTTTTGCCCTCTACGACATCCTATCTCCAATGGTTCCGACAATAGATTGCAGGACTGCGAGTGCAGGCGAGGTCAACTTGGCGATGGTGACTTCAAGTCTCACCATTGTCATGACAACAGGCGCGGTGTGCGGCTTCTTTGTCTTCGACATGTCACTGCTGGCTGTATCGAAGACGTACCGCGACGTGCTCGGTGGTTCATTGACCGTGCTCCTATTAGTGCACCACATCATCTCCTTGGTCGTGTGGCCGTACTGCGTCCTTGTCGATCGGAGTGTCTTTTTTGTGGTCCAGCTACTCACAACGGAACTCTCGAACATCGGCCAGAACATCTACAACATCTACAACGCCTTGCCCATCCAGCATACCCTTAGCTTGCCCATTGGAATTACGTGGATCGTCCTATTCGCCGCGTGCCGCATAGTCGTCATGCCGTGGGTGGCATACGTATACTATGAGCTCCTCGTACTGCCGGGCTGCGGATACACGCCCCTCGAGCGCATCGTCGGCCTCATCACTGTGCCCATCCCGTCGATGATGAATGTTTGGTGGTTCTATCTGCTCATAGCTGGCGCCATTAAGCAGGTCGGTGGTGGCGACGTGAACCAAAAGTAACTTGTCGAAGTAACTTTTGGCAAAAGGAGAATGGCGAAGAGCAAAGCAGCCGAGGGTGATGGCGACGACACCGAACGAAAAGGATCTCATGTGGCGTCAGCTATCCTATTGTGGGTGCAATGCCACCGAAGATTCAACCTCAGCGCACGCAACCATGACCATGCACTCCTGCACATCCGCGGCGCCCGCCCCCATGTAGACGTAGCCCAGTGCGCTGACGGGATGTTTGTAATTATGTGTTCAATTTCACATGTCAAGGTCAAGGCTGGACGTGTGCGAACCTGCAACCTCAGAAAGAAACAGGCGTCGTGTTGTGACTGAATTCGCGCCCAAAGAGTCTTATGAACTTATCTCCGGAGCGGTGATCAACATGCTGGCTATCCTTTCCCTCGTGTCGGCACTCGTGCTGCCGTCGCGCATGGGCGTTCCGCGCATGGCATTGGTGGACGATTTCTCGATCTCCAAGGACATTAAGACCGTGCAGGTTTGTCATCTTCCAGACCCGCACCCTCTGATGCATCCGCATAACTTGTAATCTGCCGTTCTCGCGTGTAGGTCTTCGATGGCGACTACGCAAAGGAGATTTGTGACGAAGTCGCGGCCGTCGGCGCGGCGTGCATTGCCGAGAAGGACAGCTTCTCGCTCGCGATTCCGGGGGGCTCGGTTGTGACAGCTATCGCGGGTCTGTCTCCAGATGCGCTCGACTACTCTAAAGTGCACCTCTTCTTGTGCAACGAGAAGATCCCATCTTTCCCGTGCTACAGCGGCGCGCTCGAGGTCGCCAAGAAGCTCGGCATCCCCGAGAAGCAGGTGTACGGTGTCGATACGAAGGGCACGCCCGCTGAGCTCGCGGCATCGTACAGCAAAGTGCTCGCAAGCAACCCCAGCATCGACAACTCTGGCCCGATCCCGTCTGTCGACATGATGCTTCTTGGCACTGGCCCCGATGGCCACGTCGGATGCCTCTTCCCCGACTCGCCCGAAATCAAGGCGAGCGGCACGGGCAAGGTTGTGGTCGCTGGCAATGACGCGCGGGCGAACGGCGATTTCCTCGCTGTCACGATGGACGTCATGTGCGCGGCCAAGGTGGTCCTCGTCTCGGCCGCGGGCGCCGGCCGCGCGGACATGGTGGCCAAGGCACTTTCGGGCGACTTCGGCCGCTTCGATTGCCCTGCGGGCATGGTCGAGGGCATCGAGCAAACACTCTGGTTCACGACGCAAGACGCCCTCGAGAAGTTCGACGCCATGGCCGAGGACGAGGAGATGGAGGAATGAGTGGCAGCGGCAGGACTACACGGCAAGCAGGATAGAAGTTCGGCAGACGGCAGCACCAGTTGGCGCCACGACCAGGCTGCCCTGCCCGTCGAACAAATCCGATGACCACAGCAGGGTGTAAAACCAGGACTTGTGTTACACCGCCACTGTATTTGTGCTCTTGGCCCCGGGCGCCCGGTGAGATATGCGTATCTAGCGGACGGCCCCCGGCTATCGTTCACATGTCGTTCACAACTTCAGCGTGTGTGTTTTTCGCTAGGAGCGTGCGCGCGCTCATGCCGTCTTCTGTTCCTGTTTGGCACCCGCCCCCATCACACTGCTGGAGCCTGCCTAACTTCACGACGGTCGACAAGTACCCTATTCGTTCACCACTCGCTGTTGCCGACTTCCTCGCCAACCGCGTGGCCGGCAGAAACTTTTGCGAGATCGGTACAAGAAATGGTGATATTATGTCGTGCGTGTCGCACCACGCTGCGAGCGTGACGGCGATTGAGCTTGACGTGGTCTACTGCAAGAAGCTGCGCGCTCGCGGTTTCCGTGTGCTGTGCAAACCGTTCGAGGATGTTGCTGAGAAGACGCCAGAGGCACTCTCAAAGTGCGACGTGTACTTCTGGTGGCCGATGGACTCAGAGGCGCAAAACGAGAAATGGCTCAAGCTGCTGCTCGCAGTCCACGCGCGCACGCAAACCAATGCGAGCATCTACGTTGCGCATGACACGCACTGGAAGACGGACATGAAGACGCTTCCGCGGCTGACTCGCCAATACAAGGGTGTGATCTCACGTGTCTTCTATGACGAGGGCGGCTTCCTCGACGGCGAGGCGAGTTACCAGTCGCCCTTTTACGATCGCCCGGGCCGCTGGGGTGTCTTCCACCTCGCGCGCTTCCTCGCCGGCCCGAACGGCATAGCTGCGCGCGCGCAGCCGGAAACCCCACACCCGAAGCGCATCCGACCGGCGACATTGCGCGCTGCGCCCGACGAGGGCCTCCCTGGCTTTTGCGAAGCGACGGACGTCGAAGATGGCCTTGGCGACTGCAATCTCGGAGACAAGGGGATGATCACGCTCGACGACAACCGCTTTGGATTTGGCGACGTGCACTCGCTCGAGACGTGCGCCGACTGGTGCCTGCACTTCTGCGCCCGATGCAATTACGTCTCCTTCTCCCGGAAGGCCAACGACTGCAGTTGGTACTACCGCTGCGATCTCGACAAGCTTGACCAGAGCGCCAAGGCGATCTCACACCATGTCTCCCGGGCGGTCGTGCCTGAGGGCGTGGTCGGGAGCAAGGGCCGGGGCCGCAGGGGCCGCAGCCGGGGCCGCGGCCGTGGACGAGCTGCACGCATGGCGGCATGAGCGTCGAGTTGCGCATGTGCGTGTGCATGCACCGCTTCGTGTGAGCGCTCGAGTCTACCGCGATACGCAACCGGTAATTTCACAAGGTGGGTGGAGACCTGAGAGAGCGACTCTCGCCGCGCCGGCGCGTCCGGGCTCCGCGCGGCGCGCGTGCGGATTATTGCTTTCGTATATTGGCTTACCGTGGCGGGGTTTTTCACCGCCCACCGTGCCGAGACCGGACGAGAGCTGCAGTGACGCCACGCCGCGGTGTAGTAATGTAAAAATTGAGCTAATGACTTTATTCAGCCACATATATTCGTAATTCGATCGAAGCACACCCTCACCAAGGAACGTTATCGTGTTCCGGGCACGCCGCGGGTACAGAACGAACGAAGAGCGCGCAGCCGCAGGCGCCAGAGCGGCGGGCCCGCAGCCTAGTAGCTCGGCGGTCCTCAAGACTTGCAACTACTTCGACAACTACTTCTCGAAGAACTAAGAGCCAAAAACTGGAGTTGGGCTGACCTTAGTGAGCTCGCCGCAGGCCGCGCCTTGCTGTAGCCTCGCCGGCTGATAAGTGATATCCGCAGGCTCGCCAGATGATGTCACTAGCGCGCTCCTCGCTGCCGCTGACGATGTGAGGCAAGGGCGAAGAGAGGAATGCGTGCGGCGCATCGATGGGCTCAACGGCGCCACTATCAAAGCTAGCTTGCTCTGCAGCCTCAACCCACAGACAGAACTGGCGAAAGTCGACCACCCCGCCACCATTGTGATCCATGATATCAAAATCGAAGGTATTAGCATTACGTAGCCGAACGTATGGAGCCCACGAGCTACCTGCGTTGCGAACCTTGTTGATGGCTGAATTCCACTCCTTTCTTGTAATACGATGATCCTGGTCGCCCACCTCACCTGCCCACCTCACCTGCCCAACGTCGATGACATAAGCGAAAACCTCATAGAGCGTCGCATAGACGCCCAAGTAGACGAGCAGGAACCCAAACTCAGACTTCGTGACAAAGTCGCCATCGGCCGGCCGATTGGCTCGTGGGGGGACAGCCTCCTTGGCGCAAGTGTATGCTCGGATGTAGGACCGAAAATACCGTTGATAGACCACGGCGCCCTCCTTGCCGTGGTGGCTTACGAGCAACGACTGGACGCCCGCGCAAACTTCGGCCAGTGTCAGGTATCCTCGAGCGCCAGAAGCAAATCGAGAGAAGAGCTCTTCTCGCCTTTGACTTGATGCGGCTTCTTTGCTGGTGCACTGAAAGCAGACGAGGAACTGAGCAAGCGGCTTCGGAGTTGAAGGATCGACGCCCACGTAAGTTTCCCCGGGCTGCTGCACGGAAAGGGATGCGCACTCACTCGTGTGCGGCCGCGGCGGTGGTGGTAGTGAACAAGAGTCAACACGAGAGGCGTGTTCACGCAGCTGCCGGTGAGGGGGTGCTGCTTGCGCTCCCACGCTCGCATGCCCAGGCTGCATCGAGCCCAGGGCATCTAAGCATGGCGATGGGCTCCTATTGACGGCCGGCTGCTGCCTTGGAAACGCCACCTCATCTCTCATGTTCACAAAGTCCGGTCGCTGTTCTGTTGCATGTGATGGTCCACTGGTGTGCGAAGGCGAGTGCCGTGCCGATGACGTCAGCTGCGAGGAAAGGGCGTAAGAAGGCGATGGTTGAGCTATGGTGAAAGGTCGAGGCAGAGAGGACGTCCGATGTTGCGTTTGAGCAGCAGGCACGGACGCAGCAACCACTTGCGGCTGTGATTCACTCATCATGGGGCTTGCAAAGGAAGAGTCGTACGTGGTCGAATCCAGCGTGAGGGAACGCGGGGACTGTTCGAGTGACGGGCCTCCATGCTCTGCGTGCCACTCAGCAACGTGAATGAGCTTGCGAGCCATGGTCACGGCATCGCGCTGCGCCTTTTCCAAAGATCGAGTGCGTGCGTACAAGGCGTCCTGTGCGACAGTGAGCTCGTTGCGCTTCTCGTGGAGCGCCACTCGCATGTCACCAAGCTCTCGTGTCAAGGCATCCTTTTCTCGTTTCCAATCCAACATGCTGCGCTGGTGGTGTGCCCACTCTGCCTTCAACGTTTCTGTGTGTGCCGACGCCTCCGCTAGAGCCTCGGCATTCATCTCTGCCTGTGTCGCAGCGGAACGTGCAGCGTCTGCGGCTCGCAGCTGCGCCTCACGCTCTCTCCGTTCGGCGTCTGCCTTAGCGTCCCTGGCAGCGCCCTCGGCGCGCTTTGCAGAGGCTTCGGCGCGCTGTGCAGCCTCGACTTGCTGCAAAGCAGTTTGCATCGCTTCGTGACTTCTCAGAACCTCTCGGGTGGCCTTCTCGACGGCCTCCCGCTCGCGCCGCTTGGCCTCCTCCACGTCTTGTTCAGCCTGTCGCACCGCCTCGGCTTCGAGTCGGCGAGCTCGCGCCGCCTCGGCGATGGCATCTTCAGCCTGAGCCCGTTCGCGCTCTTTGGCTTCCTCGGCCTCGGCCACCTTGAGCTTGAGCCGTCGCACCTCATCCATCTGAAGCCTCAGCTGTCGCTTCGCTTCCTCTTCTTCGTGCCTAGCCTCCGCCTCGAGGCGCCGCGCGTCTGCCTCAACACTCAGCGCCCGCGCCGTTGCGCGAGCTGCCTCGTCACGAGCTTCGACTATTTCGGCGTCGGCTGCTTTTCTCTGCGCAACTGACATGCCCTTCTGCCACACATGCCGCGCCTCCGCGGAAGCAAGCTTTGCCCTAAACTCTGCCTCAACATCTGCTACTTTGGCTTCAGCTACGGCTGCCTTCGTCCTAAACTCCGCCTCCGCGGCAGCTACTTTGGTCTCAGCTGCGGCTACCTTTGTAATCGCTTCCTGCCGGGCGTCCTCTGCCGCCGCCATGGCGCGCTCTGCCGCCTTCAGTGCGTTCCCAATCTCATCGCCCGAGAGCAGTGTCTGAGTAGAGGCATCCGAACTCGAGATTGATGCGGCAGGCTCGGCGGCGGGCTTAGTGGCGGAGGCGATGGAGCTGACAGCAGTGAAGGCGCGGAGGGGTGGGTTGGTGGTAAGGGAGTGAGTAAGGGATGTAGACGCCATAGGGGTGGTGAGGGCAGTGGGAGTGAGGGTGGCGGTGAGAGAGGTGGAGGGAACGGTGGAGCAAGAAATGGCGGCAGAGACGGTGGAGATGTCGGCGGAGGTAGAGACAGGGGCGGTGGAGTGGGTTGTGGCGAGGGCGGCTCCATCGAAGAGGATTTTATCCTGCACGGTGGGTGGCGAGTTGTAAATGACCTGTTGAAGCTCACGAAAGCTGACGACATCGTCACCATTGGAATCGCTGAGGCTAAAGAGCGCATTAATGGTCGCACCTGATGCGTCGAAGTTCAGATGAGTCAGCGCTCGGTGGAACTCAGCTCTCGTTATGTTGCCGTTGCAGTTGGGATCCCAGTCGTATAAGAGATTGATGATCCTTGGCATGGTCTTACTCAGGACCCCACGCAGCTCTTTGAGCGCGCTGGGCTCACGTGGGAGCAAATTTGGCGGCAATTCTTCACTCGGCTCAAAAGCGTTCGGGGCGTCTGAGCTGATGACTTGCATCCGCACACGCGAATTTTTCGGCACTTCATTATGAATTCACAGTCAATGGTTCACAGCCAGGTTATGAAACGACTACCAAGAAACCGGACCGGCGTACACCTTCACAGCCATTTTGTAGCTGTTATGATCCGATACCCAAGAGCCAACTGCCAAGTCAATTTGTGGCTCTTCCGGGGGTGCTACACAGTCACACACGGTAAATCACAACCTCAGGATGGCGTTCTGAACTTCAGCCGCGGGAAGGCATTGGCGCTGGGCCTGGGCGGCCCCCGTGCAATTCTCTGAATCTTTGATATCGTCCAGTCAAGACTCAAAGCGCAGAGTGTGATCTGTTTGGTGCCTGGTATCAGCCGCGATGCGAGCTGCTGGCATACGCTGCACGCAACGATGCGTCTGCTGATCGGGGTAAGCGGGCAGAAGATGACCCCACTGCCGACGTTTGCGCTGTACGCAGGCGTCCTACTGGCACGCCTTTCAGCGCGCGTGCCGGCGGCTGCATCCTGCCGCGATCCGAGGCAAGCACGCCCTTGAGTCGGTTCTCGAAGAGCTTATCGTGCCACCGGCGGGGTGCCTCTTCGGGGAATCCTGCCTGCGTGAGGATGCCCCCCTCTTCAGTTGGAAACGACTCTCGCCAGTTCGATCCTGACACCTCGGTGACCTTGGCTTTGCCACGAAAGCGCGCGCGCTCGGCGGGGGCCGCGTTGGAGGCCGCATAGTCCGCCGCCGGCGCGGGCTTTCCTGGCGCAGCAGCCGCTGGCGGGGCGAGTTCCCACGGGAAGATCGCACCGAGGCGGTCGGGCAAGGCTCGGGTATCGCCGCGTAGCACCTCGCCCAGCATACCTACGGTCTGTCCCGGCCGACGGTGCGGAATGCCGTTACAGCCGGGCAGCTGCGGATGGCTCTGTGCGAGAACAGTATCGCTCGCGATGCCCGCCGCGCCTGCAAAGCAAGGGTGCGTGCATAGCTGGTCGGCAGTGCGCACCGCGCCCTCGATGGGTTGGGGGGCGGGCGCGTTGAAGACATTCACGGCGACCGAGTCGATGGCATGCGCGTTGCGGTAGATTTCATACGCGCTGCCGTTGACGAGGCGCGCCCCGCGGTGCGTCACCGAATCGTCGAAGATCTCTGCATGCACTGTACCTTGCGGCTGCGACAACGTGCCCGTACCCTGCGCCGGCAGCCCAGCATAGCCCGCCGTCGGGTCGGTTGCCCCTACCGCAACACCGGCCAGGCTATCAGTATACCTGACGCCGAGCAGATGAACCTGCGCCTGAGGAGCACCAGGCGCATGACGGCCGACCCGCTCGAGCACATCATCGAGAAAGCAAGGGGCACGGGTGCCTGGCTGCTCGGAGGCGCCCGAGGGCTTGGCGAGGTAGAGCGGATCATAGACGGCCGGGGCGGAGGGTAGAACAGCCGGCATACCTGCCGAGCCCGGCGGCGGCGGCGGCGGAAGACCGACGGCGCTCGCGGGCCAGCAGGCTCCAACATTGCCGTCCGCCGCAGATCCGCGGCATAGCGCAGATCCGGCCGCTCCTAGCAGCGTCCTGCTTTCCTCGGATGATGCAGCAGGCGGGGCCGAGACGGGCGCAGGCGGGCCGCAGATGTGCATGTCGGCACTTGACATCGTGTGCCGATACGCGCGGGAGAGGTGCGCGCGATCTCCCACGGTCGGCCGGTTGGGCGGCGGCTTACCAAAAATGGGAGACTCCGGCGGCACCCGCGGCGTTGGCATGCCCGCGGCCCGTGGCGTAAGCGGCTTGCACGATTCCTTGGCCATGCTTTCGTATAGGGGCTTGCCGGCCGCTTCCGATTCGTCACCAAGCTTGTGCCCAAAGATAACATGTTCTGCTGTTGACGCTGTGTGCCGGTGCGCGCGGCTCAGATGCGCGCGGTTGCCGACGGTCGGCCGCAGCGGTGGCTCGTTGCCGAAGATAGGCGTCGGTTTATCTTGAACCGAAGCGCGCGCAGACGACGCGCCAACGATGGGAGAGTGCCCCTGCCCCGAGGCCCAGGTGCTTCCACCGAAGATGATGTTGCCCGCCTCTGAACGCAGATGCGGAGCCTGCCCTTGGTGCGCCCGCTCACCACGCGTGCATGGGTGCTCACTACCACGGGACTGTGGAGGTAGCAGGCCCGCAGCACCTCGTGGGGTCGCTGGAGCGCCCGCCGCGCGTGGGGTAGCAGGGTCGGAAGGGGCGGCCGTCATGACGCTTCAAATTCCCGATCAGGTCCAAAAATTCGAAGTCCGTTCACACCAAACTTTACACACGAAGCTCCTGGTCGTACGTCAGAGAAGCGGTGCGATCGCGCCAATTTGCGAGAAGCAGCATCGTAAGCGGCGGCACGTAAAGCTGCGGGTTTGCGCCAGCGTGATCAATGTTTCGAAAGGCCATATCCTCAACGTCAAACGAGGCGTGCACGCCCTTGATCGAGCTCTCCGATGAGTTCTTATGCTGACTGTGGAGGCGCTGCCGACTCAACTTGAACACTGTGATGAAGACAAGGGAAAAGGTGACCGAGATCACAACGGTGGCGAACGCGAGTGCGACGGCGGGGTTGCGCAGCGTGATACCAAGCGCCTCGGGGCCGTTGAGCATGGTATGCTGCTTGTTCGTGCTGTTGGTGGTGTCGACGAGCCAACGGTTCTCCATCTCCATGTGAGCCGCCGTGAAGAAGGCGAGCAGGCAGTGGAGCACGAGCGCGGCGGGAAGCACCTGCGTGACCGCGGCGTCATACATCTTGTCCGACGAGGTGACGAGCCCCTTGAAGGTGCGGAGCAGACCGGACTCGTCGACGACAACGCTCACGGCGAGGAAGCAAAGAATAAGCAGATAGAAGACGGGGAAGGCATAGCTCCACGCGATGCCGTAGACCAGCTGCTTGAGGAGCAGCTGCATCCGAAAGGGAAGGTAGAGCGGGTTCTCGGCGGCGAAGTAGCTATTCATCTGCTGCTGCGCAAGCGCGCGCGGCGCGAGCAACGCCTTGGCGATGAAAACGTCGAAGATGCGCATGCCCTCGACGAACGGGTTGATGAAGAAGATATCAGCGAGCACCATCGAGAGCACTGTGGTGGCCCCGCCTTGCTCGTACCACGCGCGGTCGAAGACACCGCTTGCGCCGCCCTTCTTGGTCCACAGGAAGGACAGGGCCGCAGCGAAGGCGTTGCCCAGCTGGAAGAAGGTCAGCTTCATCGCGAGCATCGTCTCACGGTGGTCGGTGCGGATGTCGCGCTCGAAGAACTCTGCGTACACCGGTGCTGTCATAAAGATGAGCAGGTTGGAGAGGATGATGACGAGCGTCGTCCACGCCGTCGTGCCCATCTGCTGCGTGCTGGAAGAGTACTCCCCGAGCGTGTCGGCCACGTTCAAGTGGGTCACTTGGACGATCACGTACGTTGAGAGGCCGCACTGTAGCAGCAAGATGGCGTTGACGACCAGGCGCCGGAAGAAGCGTGTGCCCGATGTGAACTGCAGGTTCTCCCACACAACCTGGCTCGGGTGTGGCGGCACCGATACCTTGAGCAAGACGTGCACGTCCACCGTCTTGCCGTGGTTTGTCTGCAACTGGAGAGCGCGACGCGGGTTCTTGAGAAGGTCAACCGAGCACGTGCGGGCATCTGCCCGATAGTTGAACGTGACAAAGCCGGTGCCGGCGCATGGCGCTCGCTCATGCGTGGGCCGCTTGCAATAAGCTTCAATTTTGGCATCGATGCCCTGGAGCTTGGACTCAATCTTTGCCCGCGCAGAAAGGTCTTTGCTCCTCAAGGGCGCGCGATGCGCGGCGATTTGAAGATACAGGAGGGTCGTCTTCAGATCCTTCCTCGAGCGCAAGAGCTGCAGGTACTCGCGGTTGGCGCGCGCCAACGAGCAGCAGACCACTTCGCCATACGAGCCCAAGAGCTCCCGCAGTCCCTTGATGAGGCTTTCGACGCTCAGCATGGGATCGCGCGGCAGCCCCTCGATCATCACCGTGTAGTCGCGCGCAGAAAGGTGCTTGACATTGGTGGGTCGGAGTGGACAAATCTCAGCGGCAACAGCACGATTCGTGTGGGCACCGTAGCAAAGGGCGGCCATGGCGAGAAGGACGATGATAGTGTCAGGAACCCCATGCGCGAGCACCGAGACCTCGTCGGCGTTGCCGAGCGAGTGCAGAACGTAGTTGATGGTTGCGTCGGCCGTCGCCTTCGAGCCCATCATATTGTAAATGAGAGGCACAAGTGAGATTCCAAAGAGCGGCAGAAACAGATTCCGGCCGCCACGCACCATGCGCATGTAAAGGGCAACGCTCACGCCGAGCTGGTAATATACCTTGAAGCCCGGGACAGGAGCACCGTCGCGCCAGCTGCGGTACGGCTCCGTGAGTGGCTTGCAACGGTACAGTCTGCCGTCCTCATGCGGCATGCGGGCATCAGCCATTTGCATGGCACGCTCCAAGCTGAGCGGCTTGCGATACGCACGATGAAGCTTGTACTCGAATAGAATGTGCCGTGCCGCACGCTGCTCGAGTCTTTGCAGGCGGATCTCAGGAGCTCGCGTTCGACCCTCGGTCGGTGGCTCACCGGTTTCTGGTGAGCGCGGTAGTGTCGGCGATGGAGGAAGCGGAGGCGGAAAGAAGGTACTGGCAATGGTGGCAGCGATGCTACTTATGCCGGTGGCAGTGTGGGGCTCCATCTCACCCCGCGTCTCGCGGTCGGAAGGGGCAACACCTCGTTTAGGGCGCGGCGGGCAAGACAGTGTGAGGTTTGTTTTGTCAGATTCCTAAAAAGTCATCTTTGACTACTTTTTTGACCACTCAGCGTGCAGCTCGAACGATCGGCATGCGCATGTACTAAAAATGGTGGTGCTAGTCTTGTAAGACTGCATCGTCAAGGTCCCGTCCTCTGCTCACTTCAGTAGTCCGTAGTGCGTAGTCTCGATGCGTAGTCGTGCGCGTTATCCGTTCGGAAACGGGAATAATGAATAAAACACGTACGACGTACGTCGTACCACGTAGGTCCCCACCGTAACGCGTAAGGTGAGTCTCGTCCTCTCGACTCTCGTCTTAGGTCTTTGATTCGTGGGACAAAGAATTGCCTGAGTGCGCTCACGCACGTGACGTGTACACGTTCCTTCCGTCCGGTCGCCTTCAAGCTAGAAGCTTCCTTATCCGGGATCTCATCATCATATAAAATGGCTCATAACCCCTCATTACCCCTGCCTCTATGCTGCGCGGATGGTGACGGCAAATGGCGAGCCTTGGATGGGCACGTCGCCGATGGTCACATGAAGACGCGCGCTCTTGCCGGCGGCCGCTGCATCCGGTGTGAAGAGCGATAGGTAGGTGCCGTCCTCGCAGTCGATGAGCTCACAGCGGCTGACTGGTTTGCCGTCCGCGTCGCCGATGAGGCGAGCCTGAAAGCGGTCGCCGCCCGAGTGCTTGCGGTTGCCGAAGGCATCGAAGGCCGTGACGACGAAGGCGGCCTCGACGCCTACGAGCGCATGGACGAGGCCTGCCCCCTGCGCACTCGAGGTGGACGCGGCCGTCGGGCCAGGCTGCACACTCACCGTGAACGGTGAGCCATGCACCGGCGTCGTGTCCAGGCACACGTGTAGCAGCGCATTGCCCGCGCGGCGCACCATGTAGCTTACGAGCAACGCGGCTCCGTCCGCGCTCGTCTGTGAGCTCAGCATGTGTACCTCGGGCGCCGGCGTGCCCGGCGCCTCGCGCGGGACGCTACTCGGCGGCAGAGCGAGTGGTACGGCCGCGGCGGGTGGAAGCTCGAGCGCGAGATGCACGACCGATGGATCGGGCGGCCGCAGCGTACGCCCGCTCGAGTCGCGGCACACGATGGAGAAGCTCGCCGCGGCGCCAGCCGCCGCGCGGTGCAAGCCCTCGCCCAAGGCCACCGAGCGCACGCGAGTGTTGGTTGGCAATGCCGCATAAGAGAGCCGTGTGACCGCAGCGGCCGACGGCGGCGCGGGCGGCGCTCTGTGCTGCTGCGGCGGCGACGGCACGGCCGCGGGCGGCGGCGGCGGCGGCATGGCAGACGCAACGCCCGCGCGCCACGGCTGGCGCGGCGAGGTCGACTGCGAGCTGGCGCGGAGGGAGCCACCACGTGGCGAGAGGGGCCCGCTGCTGCCGGCGACGGCACCGCTGCGCACACCGCGCACCCCCAGCTCCTCAACGCGCCCAGGGAGCCCCGAGCCCCCTGGGCGCGGCCGCGGCGAGCCGCCCACCGCCGCGGCGGGTGCTGCGCTGGACGCAGTGACGCCCACCTTGGGGTCGGCGGGTGCCCCCGGGGACGGGTACGGGCGCGGCACGCTCCGCGGCTCGCGTGGCGAGGGGAGCTCGAGAACGCCTGCACTGAGCATCCCCATCAGACCGCTTGGCGCGGGCCCGGGGTGCATCAGGGCGGCACTTGTGCCGGTCGGTGGCCTCGGCGGTGCCACCGCCCGCGGGCTGCCGCCCAGCTGGCGGGGGCTGGCCGGGTTGGTGCTGCGGCGCGGGCTGCTCCCCTGCGGGGGTCCGCCGTTGTGCGTCGCTCGCCCACTGAGTGGATGCGGCAGGCGCGGACTGGACATGCCAGTCTCGTGGTGCCAGTCCGTATCGGCGGCGCCTTCGCCGCCTCCAGCGCCGCCGCCGCCGCCGCCGGGCGATGCGACGTTGATGCGCATGGGCGATCCGTTGAGGTGGAGCTTCTGGTGCGTCACGTGCAGCCAAAAGTCGCCAGAAAGGGGGAGCACGAGCCGCAGCTCGTATTCTCCCGAGCCGAGGTCGCGCAGCTCCTGCACGGTCGGGCGCGCGCCGCCACGCACGTGAACGTGAAAGTCGTCGCCGCCCTCGCCGCGTAGGTTACCCCACCTGTCGCGCGCGAGGACCTGGCAGAGCACCAGCTCGCCCGGCTGCAGCGCGTCCGCGGCGCCCGCCTGCCGGTAGAGCGTGCTCGAGCCCGCGTGCGTGTGCCCACCGAGCACCGTGATCGGGAAAGGGCTTCCGGGGAGCGGCTCGCCACGCAACTGAATGTGAAGGTAGTGACGTCCCGCGGTCAGGGTGCGCCACACACCGCTCAGAAGACCGGGGCTAGAGCTGCCGTCGCCCAAGCCACTTTGCGCGACGAGAGCCGCGCCGTTGGCGCCGTCGGCCTCGCCGCCTCCGCCTCCGCCTCCGCCTCCGCCTCCGCCTCCACCGCCGGCGCCGGCGCCGCCTTTCTTGAGTGGTGCGTGGTCGTAGGCATGGTAGAGGGAGCACTCAGGTACGCCTCGGCTGCCCACCGCGGCGTCGCCGCCTGAGCCATCGCCCGCTAGTGCGCCGGTCGCCTCGTCGTCGGCCGAGGGCGCCGCGGGCAAAGCGATGCGCGCGCCCACCGAGGGCGTGGTGACGCGCGCAGTCAGCTCCTCGACGCCATCGGCGGTGGCGTTGCCGAGAGCGTCCTTGAGCTGCACTGCAAAGTATGCGGGCACGCCCGCCATTGCCGTGTGCAGCCCATCTCCCCATATGCTCGAGGCGGCCGCGCTCGCGGCGGACGGGCGCACAGTGATCAGGTACGGCGACCCTCCGATCGGGTGGCCGTGCAGGGACAGATGCGCCCAGTACCGTCCGGCGATGGTCACGGCGGCGACGGCGGTCACCTCCTCCTCGGCGCCACGGCGCACGTGCTCAAGCTCGCCGTGCACCTCGGCGGGCCCGCGTAGGACGAGCGCAACCCCGTGCGGCGACTGCTCGCACGGGTTGCCGAAGCGGTCGCGGAGCAGCACGCCGATGCGCAGCGGCGTGTCCGTGGCGCTCGTCTTCAGGTGGAGGCCGTATGGCACGCAGTGCGCCGCATGCGGCTCGTCGGGCAGCACCGCCAGCCCCAACGGCGAGCCGCCAATGTGCAGACCGTGCAGCTTGATCGTGAGCTTCAGTGCACCCGCGCGGCTCCAGCCATACCCCAGGGTGTACATGCCGCTCAGCTCGTCAAGCAGTGTGGGCGTGGGCGGCACTTGCTGCTGCCGTCGGCGCGCCGTCACTGCCGGGTTCACGTCCGGAAGCACGCCAGCGGCCACCGCCTCGGCGTCGGTGCCCGCGGCACCGCCGTCCGCGTCCGCAGCGAGCGCGTCGGCGGCCGCGGCCGCTTCTTCAGCGGCCTCGGCGATGGCCGGCAGCTCAATGCCAGCGGTGGGGTCCACCGTCAGGTGTACCTCGAAGGGCTCGCCGCCCTCGGTGCACCGATTGCCGCGCTTGTCACACGCCTCGAAGCGCACGAGCGCCGTCTGCCCGGCCGTGACCGCGGCGGGCCCCGCGCGGAGCAGCCGGCAGCTCGGCGGGTGCGCGGCGCCCGCCACGACGCTCAGGCGGAAGGGCGCACCTACGATCAATTCGCGTCCTATGCGCACCTCGAGCAGGTACTCTCCCGCCGTCTCGACCGTGTATGAGGCCGAGTACTTGCCCTCGCCCACCGGCACCACCGCCGCGCTCACGGGCGGCAGCCGCTCGTGCACACCCACCGGCGAGCCTGCTAGCGGCGAGCGCGCCGGCGACCACGCACCATTGTCGCTCATCGTCAGCGCGCCGTCGGGCGCCGTGACGTGCGCCGGTCTGCGTACGTCCGCGTCTGCGCCTGGCCACACGCGCACCGTCGGCGGCTCGCCCTGGGCGGTGTGATTGCCAAACGAGTCACGGGCGTGCACCACGAATGCCGTCAGCTCGCCGGCGACGGCCGTGCGTGCGCCCGTACCGCTCACGGACGAGGCAGATGCGGTGGGCGGCCCTCCCGAGACGCGCGTACTAAACGGACTGCCGCGAATGTGCTCGCCGCCGAGCGTGACGTCGACGCAGCCGAGGCCCGATGTGCGCGGCACGAGCACCGCGGCCGCCGTGCCGTCCGCCTGCCGGTAGACCTCGCCCACGATGGCGCCCGCATCCTCGCCGTAGGCTCTCTCCCAACCCGCATGCCCAAAGTCGTCCTCGGCGTCGGCGCTGTCGGCGCCCTCGCCGGCGGGGCGACCAGCGAGCCGGATGGCGACCTCGAAGATGTCCTCCTCGCAGTCGCGCGCGTTTCCGAAGCGGTCGCGCGCCACAATCGTGAAGGTCGCACGGCTGCCCGCGACAGCGCTCAGCAGCCCCTCGCCCTCGGCCGTGGAAGCGGCGGCTGATGTCTTGGTCGGGAGGATCGTGAGCGTCGGGCGGCTGCTCAGGTAGTCGCCGCGCAGGCCTACGCGCACCTCGTACTCGCCGGCCGCACATGCCGTGTATTGGACTTCGTACGCATCGCCGTCGGGAGTCGGTACCACTCGGCACTTGATGGGCGCGCTCGGATGCTCGAGGCGCAGCGGTACCAGCGTCGCGTCAAACGCATCCTCGGACGCCATTCCGTTGGTCTTGACGAGCGGCTGGGCGCGCCGCGCATTGCCGAAACGGTCGCGCGCCAGGAGCTGGAAGCTCGAGGGCACGCCGGCCTCAGCCACGCGCACACCCTCGCCGCTCAGTGTGCATGAGGCCGGGTCGCTCGGCCCAGACACGACGCGCAGCGCGAAGGGTGAGCCGCCGATGGGTACGCCATCGCGCTCGACACGCAGCTCATACTGGCCGGTGTAACGCACCGTGTACCGTCCCTCGTAGCTGCCGTTGCCCAGGTCCGACATGAGGATGGGCAGCTCGTACTCGTTCCGCGTGACGACGCCCGGTGACTTGGCCGTTGGCGGCACGCTCGTAGCGGCCGAGCGTGAGAGCGTGCCGTTGGCTTCTCCGAGGGGCGAAGAGGAGACCAGGTACGCTCGGCGCTCGGCGTCGCGCGGCGAGAGCTGGGGGCTGGAGGATAGCGCCGCCTTGGCTGGTGAGCTGGGCGTGGGCAGCAGCCCTCCCACGTAGCGCGCCATCGCATCGAACCTCTCGCCTCCCATAATCTTGGGTCTGCCAAACTCGTCGTGCGCACGCACGAAGAATGAGGTGGGCTCGCCCGCGACGGCGAGGCGCAGCCCGCTGCCGTCTGCCAGGCACGAGGGCGCGTGCGCCACCGACGGCTCCACGGCGATCTCGAGTGGAGAGCCGACGAGCGGCGCTGCGTTGACTGAGAGCGAGAGCGCGTATGTGCCGGACACAGTCGCGAGGTATGTGACCGTATAGCTGCCATCCCCCTCGTCGGCAACTGAAGGGCGCAGCGGGCCAGGCCCGCGCGAAGAGGCGCGCACCTTGTCGCCGCCTTTGCGCAGCCGCGTGCCGTACGAGTCGCGGAGCACCACGGTGAAGCGAGAGCGTTGCTGCAGCAACCCCTGCCGAGCGTGATCACCAATAACATCGCTAGTGGCTGCACACGCCACGCCCGGCGGGCCGATCGGCGCGGAGGCGGCTTCAGCAGACACGGCCACGGGAGGCGTTGCGTGCGGCGATGGGGGCGGCGGCGTGGGACGTGTCGGCGGCGCGGTCTGCGGAGGTACTCGTGGACCTGTCGGCGGTGCACGCTGCTGTGGCACCTCTGGAGGCGCAGCCGTTGATGGCCGCGGTCTAGAGCCGTTGCTAACTGCGGGAATGGCAGTGGATGAAAGGCGCCGCGGTGTGGCCGCGCCCGGCTTGGGCTGCGCCTCCACCACGCGCGACGGCGGTTGCACTGCTGATCCGGGTCGGGTGGTGCTGGCGGGCACTGACTGCGGCGGCGGCACAATCAATGACTGCTGCTGCTGACAAATGCAGGACGGCGGATGATCTAGACCGTACTTGGTGCGCACCTCGCATGCTGCTTGCAGCTTCTGCAGACGACTCGTCGTAGCCATGCTGGTGTGACTCACACCTGCTCCCTCTCACCTGCTCACTCTTCAAAACCGCGGAGAGATCGGCGATTTTCCCGGGCGGGCAGTTTCGGCTCGACGCCATTCGAAGTCTTGACCGAACCTACATGGATGAGGACATTCCAGGTTTAGATGTTTAGTTTGGGTGGAATACAGCCGCTTCACAGTCTTCCTGCTTAGCACTCACCTGCCAATTCCCTCCACCACCGTCGAGAATCCGCTCCTGTTCGCGATGAAGGAGGGTCACCATCCGCTTCTATTCGCGATGGACGAGGGCTCTGCATCCCAGCCTCCCGCGCTCCCGGCCGACCTTCTGTGTCAGATCTTCCAGCATGCTACAGTGAGGCAGTGGGCCACGTTAGCGCGGATAAGCGTGGAGTCCCTCAATGCTGTCAGGCTGCTGCGCGCATCGTGCCGCATGGTCGAGTCGCACAACCTTTCCGACTTAGCACCATCGTTGCACTCCATGCGCCTCGCGTTGGCGCCCCTGCGGATGCTAACAACTCTGCGGCTTCCGGCGGCGATAGCCGATCACACATCGCACATTAATGACGAGCACCTTTTCGTCTTGAGCGAGCAGCTGCCATGCCTCGAGGTCCTCGACCTTCGCAATCAGCCGCAGGTCACCAACCGCGGGGTCCGCCAACTAGCCTCATCGAGCTCCAGCCTGGCTGCTACCCTGGTCGAGGTTGACCTCACTGCGTGCCCTCTTGTCGGCTATTCTATCGTGCAACAGTTGCACGCGCGTTGCCCGCGGCTGCGCCTGGTACGCCGTCTGCCCGCATGGCTTGTCGGCTGGACCACCACCTGCAACGGCGAGAAGCACACGTACTACGCCGACGGCTCCTTTGAGTTCACGCGTGACACGGAGGCTCGAGGGTGGGTGGCACAGTGCCGAGTTGACGAGCAGACTGGGGACGTCGAGACGCGGCTCATCTACATCGACGACCCTGAGGGTCTGTGGGGGCCACAGGCACACAACGGGCGCGTCGGGGTTCTCATCCGCCGCGTCCACCCGCACGCCGACAAGAACTTCGACGAGCACGCTCTGCCGAGCAGGCCTCTCGAGCCGACAGACTCAGAGGAGGCTCTCGTGGTCCAGAGCCTACGGGTACCCGAGCCGCCGCCCGCCTTCCCGACGCTCGCATCGTCGAGCCTCCCCGGGCGTGGCTCGACGCGCTTCTTCCGGAAGGTCGATGGCGGCGTTATGTGCTCTCGCTTGTGCATCAACCACGGTGCGCAGGAGGAGCGCCCGCCTATAGAGTTGCAGCGGCAGCTCAGCCACTTTTGCGTCGAGTTCGCATCGCAGCGGCGAGACTTCGAGCGACGCGCGCTCAAATCCATACTCGTGCGGCAGACAGCCGATGAACGGATCGCTGCCGTCATGTCGCGCCTAACGCACGCCCTCTCGCCACCCTCAATATAGGCGCCGATAGGCGGCTCGTCCTCGATGTATCCGCGATTCCGACGGTGAATGGCTGCGGGGGCGGGGGAGACCCTCCGTGTGGCATAGTGTGACAATAAGTGAGGACTGTGGACTCAGGGTTCTGACCACATATCTCGGCCCAGCGCGCGGCCCACGGACAAACGACGGTACGTAGACCGGTTCAGATCCTCGAGGAGCACGAGTTCAGATCTTCAGAATCTCACAGGATCAGGAAGCAACGCCAAGCACCGAAGCACGGGATACGCGATTAGTTAATTACACGCGGGCTCGGGCTTTCTCCCTGCCGTCTGTCCGAGGACCGAGCATCCCATTGGGTACCCCATTCGATTATATTACCTTAATACCTATCACGATTCGTTTCACGTATGACCATCAGCCTCGACGCACCTTCTGTGCTTCTGTCTACGCGTGGCAGTGAGCGGAGTGAGGGGTAAAGCCGTAATATGCGAGGTACAGTAGACAGAAGGTGGTGCGGCGGCTTGCTCGTCGTCGCGGGCACACTGGCGTGTCCTGTCTCCCTACGCACCGCCTTTGGATCGGGGCGGGCCAGCTGCGGCTGGGGGCGGTGCCGGCGGATGCATCTCCGATTGGTCTCGGTACAGGTGGAAGCGCCCATTGCCACAGTCGGTGACGACGACGACGTCGCCGTCCACACTGACCGCGACACCGCCGGGCGAGTCGAACTGCGTCATGCCGGAGCCTTGCGTGCCAAAGTGGCTCACGTACTCGCCGTCGGGCGAGAGGATTTGGACGCGGTGATTTTCATAGTCTGTGGCGAGGATGTGGCCATCCGAAGCGATGGCCACGTCGAATGGGCGCTCAAACTCGCCCGCCTGGTCGCCGGGACGGCCGATGGTGCGCAAGAAGCGGCCTGTCGCCACGTCGAAGCACTGCAGCCGGTCGTTCTGGTAGTCGGCCACGACCAGGTGTCCATCGGGCGAGAGGGCGATGCCCGACGGGTGCTTGAATTGCCCTTCACCTTCTCCCGGGCTGCCAAACTTACGCAAGAAGCGGCCGGTGAGATCAAAGACCTGGACCCGGCAGTTCTGATAGTCCGCCACGATGACCTCGTCGCCTTTGGGCGAGATCACCACGCCTGTCGGCTCGAGGAGCTGCCCATCTTCTGAGCCGGCGCTTGAGATGACGCGTAGGAACTCGCCTTCGGCGTTGAACAGCTGGAGCCTGCCGTTACCCTGATCGGTCACCACGACGATCTCATTGCCGTGCTCGTCCGATCCTACCGCCACGCCGCCTGGCATGTTGAAGTCGCCATTCGATGAGCCGTGCTGGCCGAAGGCACGGAGGAAAGCTCCGTTCGAATCGAAGACCTGGATACGGTGGTTGAGGCTGTCCGCGACGTAGATGCAGCCCTGGCTCGAGAGAGCGATGCCTTCGGGGCAGTTGAACTCGCTCTGCCCCTGCCCCTTCTTGCCCACCGCCATAACGAATGCGAGCTGCGACGCGTTAAAGCGCTGCCGTGGGCGTCGGCGCGTTCGTGGGCAACTGAGCCGTGCTAGCAGTGCCTCGTCACGCTGCGGCGCGCGTTTGAGCGCTTGGTAGCGGTACGCCTCGTAGCAGTACTCTGTCAGCGGCGTGCCGGGGTAAAATAGCGCGGGCCTCTCGATCTCGAGCCACGCGAGGCGCGAGGCTGGCAGCTGCGGCCAGTGGATAAGCGTCGCCAGCTCGGGAAGAGCAGGGAGCCGTGTTTCGTCAAAGTCGAGCCACGCAAGGACGGCATCGAGCACCTCCGACTCAGATCGCACGAAGAGCTCCTTATCCGCGAGCAGCGAGACGAGTAGCGGGCGTGGTACGTGCAGGAAGCTCTCGTGGTGTGACGCCGCCTCGAAGTGGCGCGTGATCACCCGGATACAGTGCTGCACGACCGGCGCGCAGTGCACCGCGTCCGCCGCAGCCAGCATCAAGCAGCACTGCGAGACGTCATCCGCCTGAAGCATCAGGTATTCGCAACAAAGGTCGGCGAGATCGAGAACTTCGTACATGTCCGCCACGCGGTACAGTGGCAGCGCCGTTTCCGGTCCGATGTCCACAGGGTGCCCATAGAGAAACTTGAGAAGATCGGCGAGGCGTGCTGCGCTTACCTCATGCAGCGTGAGCTCATTGTGCACCGAGGATGCCTCTCGCAGCTCCCCGAGCAGCATCGAATGAAACGGGCGGGAACTGGCGGCGAGCACCGAGCGGTGAGCATGGAAAACCACCTGCTCCTCCTTCTCATGTATGATCAGACGGCAGTCCATGAGCGCCGTCTCTTCGTACATCGCCGCGAGCGTACGCGTCGCTAACGAATCAGCACGCTGCACAGCGTACGACGAGGACGACTTTTTCTCGTCGCTTACGCTTACGCGCCGCAAGCGCTTGGCCGGAGGTGCGTCCACCATATGAAACGAATGAAGTTTTTGACGATTTGACGAGACTGAGGAGGGAGCGGGAGTTACATGTAATACACTCGGGTGAGGCGACAGTGCAGGGGCGGACTTGGAATTGAAATCCCGGAATTTCGGAATTGTAATCCTAGCCCCCTCGAAATTCCATGACGTTGAAATTCCCAGTTTCAAACAAAAGTCGTGGAATCGGGAATTCGAGGCTCAAACTCGGAAACTGGGAATTGTAATCCTAGCCTTTCCATGACGTTGAAATTCCCAGTTTCCATCAAAAGTCATGGAATCGGGAATTTGAGGCTCAAACTCGGAAACTGGGAATTGTAATC